>SCPN01000401.1_pt1 | contig 151976 bp, 231 predicted proteins | sample 6106831 | NCBI WGS metagenome assembly SCPN01 (sample SAMN10720447, study PRJNA508395) | human gut metagenome | isolation source: Participant 1, 0 month | reverse complement strand
AGCCTCAATGACACTTTGTCCATGGTATAACAGATCAGCTTTTCCAGTTCCCGGTCGATATTGCCCATATCCGATCCCGTCTTGCTCAAAAAAAGCTGCATCACCGATCCCGTAATATTTCCCTCTTTTCAGGGCGCCAGCACCCAGCGCGTAATCAGTTCTTCCGTCTGGGTGGCGAATTCCACTATTTTTCCGGCGTTCTTGACTGCCTTGTACATCTTGGAACGCTTGTCCACTTCCTCCTCCACAAACACGAAATAGGTGCTTGCAGCGGGCTGTGCCAGATACTCCGCAAGTTCATCGCAGGCATTTTTGAAAAAACCGCTGTTCTCGATAAGAATGACTCTGCGCTCCGCAAAAACGGAAGGGTCTCCGCAAGATCAATAACCTGCTTCGGGTTGATGTCCTTTCCCTCGAAGCGGTTAAAATTCATATCGCCGTCTCCGCCCGACAGCATGCCGCCCATCCCGGAATCCTCTCCCGCCGCAGTGAGCGCGTTCTTTAACTTGTCCCGGTACTTGGCGTTTCAAATAATCTTCCGTTCCATATAATAAATAGATCTGTTTTAAATTTCCGGATCTGATATCTTCGTCAATTGTTTTCATAAAGGTTTCTGTCCTGTTCTTCCTGTCTTAAATAGTTTCAGCCGCTCCGACATCATATACATATTATGCTTCGGCAAAAGTCCGGGCGTGGCGCTTGCTTTATTCAAACGCAGCGCACGTCCAGGAAATCAAAGATTTCCTGGACTGACGGGCATTCGCCCTATCATTCGTCAAAAATATCCGATGCATTGTGCAAGCACTGCATCAGATATTTTCTCCTTATGGCACTGCTCATTGCTTACGCACATTATAGCATACCTTCACCAGTGCCGCAAACTCACTGCCACCACTGTTCTTTTTCTTCCAGATACCCCCGGCAGACGGCTTGTCCGTCCGTCTTTTTGACGCACAGTCTGCCGCTTTCCATCGTATAATACACCTGGCTCCCCGCCTGCTGCATATGCCCGACAGCCTCCTTGGAGGGTGTCCGTACCGGTTTGTTCTGCTGCACGACACCAGTGCGATCTCCGGTGCCAGCGCCTCCAGAAACCCGGTGGAATTGGAATAGCGCGATCCGTGATGCGCCGCCTTATAAAAATCGATTTTCTGCACGTCAGCTCCCGTTTTTGTCTTCTGCAGCCAGATCAGAATCTCCTCTTCCTGCGCCGCTCCAATATCTCCGGTAAAGACACCGGTAAAGTCATCCTCCTGATAAAAAAGTACCAGCGACTCCTCGTTTTGTCCACAGACTGACCCCCAAACGCGTCCTCAGGTTCACCGGGATGCAGTGCCGTAAACGTTGCCTTTCCGAAAATGCCAGATGTCACCCCGCCCAAGCCACACCACTTTTGCTCCCGCATCCTCTGCCAACGCTTCCAGCTCCTCCCAGTTTTCATCCCGCGGCATCTGTTCCGCCACTGCCAGATACTCCACGGGATATCCCGACGACAGTATCTCCCGCAGTCCGCTGATGTGGTCTTCATCGGTATGAGACACCACCCAGCAGTCAATCTTTTTGACTCCTTTGTACTTTAGAAACGGCAGAATCCGATAAGTGCCCACCTTTCCGACATTGGAACTTCCTCCGTCTACAAACAGGTGGTAACCCTCCTTCGTCTGCAGATAGCAGCCGTCCCCCTGCCCGACATCCAGCATATCCAGTTCCGCCTCCCCCGGAACTCCCAATACGGCAAGCAGCAATAGTGCGGCAAGGAAAACGCCCGGATGCCCTCCACTCTTTTGCTCTGCCCTCCTGCCGTGTTCCTTTTCCCTTTCCCTTTGCTCGGTGCAATAAGCATGTTCCAACTCCCAGAAACGCATAATATACCGCGATCTGCCAGCGCTGCGGTCTTCCGACAATCCACATGGCGCCCGGAAGCATACCGGCAAGCGCACATATTCCCCATAAAGAGCAGAATTCTGCTGGAAAAGCATCCCTTTTGCCAATGGAAGCGACAGGAGTCCCACCATTCCGCCTGCCGCCCGAACGACAGCACCCCCATCATCGGTAGCATGAGCAGGTTGACGAAAACCGCATAGACCGGAATCTCATAAAAATACCATGCCACAAGCGGCAGTGTCGTAAACCAGACCGCTGATGCCGCAAAGATTTTTCCGCGCAGCGCTCCCATCCCTTTTTTCTCATAAGAGATGCTCTGACCGACCCACACGACGCCAAGGGATTGCAAACAAAGGAAGCGGAATCCGGCGTCCCAGAACAGGCAGGGTTTTCCAGTGAAGCGCCACTGCGGCAAATGCGAGCGCACAAAATGTATCATAGCTCCTCCCGATGACCTGTTCTCCCAGAAACAGCAGGAACATGAGAACCGCGCGTCTCACGGAAACGCCCCATCCAGCCATCCCGCCGTATCCGTACATCACTCCTGCCGCTGCAAGGGCAGCCATGCAAAACGGCAGTCCCGCTTTCTTTAACATCCGGTAGAGCCATCCCGATCACAGAGATATGAAGTCCGGAAATCGCCAGAATGTGCGACAATCCCCGATCTGGTAGAGTCTCTTCGTTTCTGCATCCAAAACTCCTATCGCCGACGACCATCGTCGCCAGTATCCCGCATCGCGCTCGCCCATCGTCTTAAGGTAGACCTCTTTATCTGCTGCCCAAGCTGCCAGAGGGCTTCCGCCGTCTGCCTCTTCGCACACCTTTCTATCAAGTGCCGGACCTTCCATCGCAAAATCAAATCCGCGCGCAAAATAATAAGCCTTCGCATCAAACGCACCTCATTTGATGCCCGCTTCCATAATGTAATCTCTCCGTGATATATGAGAATATCTCCGATGGAACAATCATCGGAATCAGAATAGATCAGAACCCCACCGCACGATACCGGTTCTGCCTGTAAGAAATTCGACGAATCCGTCCAGAAACATACAGGACGTTAATTCATAGACATATCGATTTTTCTGTATCTGTTTTCCCGCAAGCTGTCCCTGTACGGTCACATACATGCCATCCTGCAGTTCTCCCAGATACGCCTGCCTGCTCTTCTCCGCCTCCAAATATCTTCCGCTTCCAAGAGCAAACATCAGCAAAACTCCGGCGCCAAAAGCCATCTCTTCTTTCCGCCGTGGAAATCCCGTCGCCCGGACGGTACCCGTCAGCAAAAATGCCGCCAAGGATTCCAGGCCAGGACGCCGCAGGCTAGCAATGCCCGCGCGAATACGCTCCAGCCGTATGCCGCCGCAAGAATCCCCGACAGAACGCCCGCTGCGCCAAGACACAAAGGCCGTTTTTGTCACACACTCCCCTTTAATCCGTTTCGGTAGGTTCCTCCGTTTCCGAAAAGGCGCTCTCTGCCCCCGTGACATAATCCATATTGCGGTCATACATATCCGCGAGCGGGAAATTGTCGCGGTAGGCTCCGCTCGTATCGCCGTTGACGGAAATCTGAACCTTGCTGATCGTGGAAAGCTCCGACAGGGAATCCACGATCGAATAGATAACGATTGCCTCGTTTACTTTGTAATCCTGATTCTTGAACGCTTCATCCAGGCTGACGTAGCAGACGCCGTCCACCACCGACACAGAGACAAGCTTGGTCCCTCCGGAATCGCAGACTTTGCATCCTTGGTCTTCGGACCGTCTAAAAGCTGCTCCATAATCAGTTTTTCCATGGAAATATTGCTGCTGTAGTAGACATCCTCGCGCACTTCCTTGACCAGACCGTCCCCGTCCAGATTGGAAAAATACAGCGTGAGTGTTGTATTCTGAATGGAATTGATCTGCTCTCCCGGATTTTCGATAAAGCTGTCCTGATTAATGGTACCGACAAGATTCCCCTTCGCATCCGTAAGCGGTGCGTCTCCAATGTAAAATGCCACGCAGTCCACCCCGTCGATCTGTGTCATCGTCCGGACAACCGCCGCCGGCACAGTACCTCATCGACAGCACTCCATTTTGCTGTAATCCTCATCAAAATGCAGGGTTAAAAGCACACCGTCCAGTGAATAATTCGTGATTTCCACATCATTTGGAATCGGCTTCCGGTAATCCACATTGTCCGAATCCGAACTCAGTTTCGCAAGGAACTCCTTGATCATTCCGTCGGTATCGGTTGCCGAAGGCTCATAAGGTTCTTCCACCAGACGGTTCTTGTCCTTATTCAGATATTCGATATGATAGGCACTCTGCTCCGTCTGCCTGCCGCACGCCGCGAGCGAGCCTGACAGGAACATCAGACATGCCAGTCCCAGACATATTAACTTTTTTCTCCATCGATAAGCTTCTCGGCTCATAGACTCTCCCTTATCTAAGAAATATAATTCAGCGGAATTCTGACGTTGAAAATCGTTCCCTCTCCCACGGTACTGAACACCTTGATGGCTCCGCGGTGCATCAGAACCGCGCTCCTCGTAATGGCAAGTCCAAGTCCCGTTCCGCCAATCTCCCTGGAATGAGACTTGTCCACACGGTAAAAACGCTCATAAATATGCTCTAACGACTCCTCCGGAATACCGATTCCGCAATCCTCCACTTTCAGATAAAAATACTGGTGATCGGCATTCAAAGAGACATGTACCCATCCGTCCGGTCGGTTATATTTGACTGCATTTTCGATCAGGTTGGTAAATGCAAGCGTAATCTTTACCTCATCCACATCCGCACTGACCGGTCGGAAACTCTCCAACACCAGCTCGATATTCTGTTTTTCCGCAATCGGCTTTAAACGCTTTAAAATCTGCTCTAACAGTTCGTTGATGTTGACATTCGTGATGTTTAAATCTCCCGCAGACTTATCCATCTTTTACCAGAGACAGCAGGTCGTTGATGATCTTCGTCTCACGATCCACCTCGTTGCCGATATCCGACATGAATTCCTGATACAGCTCCACCGGTGCGTCCTCCATGCTGTTGATGGAATCCGCCAGCACCTTCATGGAAGTCAGCGGCGTTTTCAGCTCATGCGAGACATTGGACACAAATTCCTGTCTCGAATCATCCAACACCTTCATGCGCCCCAACATCTTATTGAACTTTTCACAGATCTGCCTAGTCTCGGTGTAAGCGTTAATCTTTAATGCGTCATCCCCATATCCCGTCTGAATCTCCTCGATCGACTTTGCCATGGCATGGAACGGCGCCACAAGATGAATCGCGATAAACGTTCCCGCAAAGATGATCGCCACGATCGCAATCAGTTCCATGACAAGCGTATTGCGCGCCAGATATTCCAGATTCAGATTGATGCTGTCGGTCGAAACGCTCACCATAATCACACCGATCGTCCGCTTGTTCTCCGTCTCCGGGTCCACATGCACCAACGGAATCGTCATTTCAATGTAACGGTTCTGGGAATCATATTTGCTGATTTCCTCCCCCTGGATACTCTTGATCACTTCCTCGGAAATAATCGTCTTTCCGGTGTCAAGATTGTAGGTATCCTTTATGATATGGAACTCCTCATCGATAATCATGACGCCCGTCATAGATCGTTGACAGCTGCTCTAACTGCACGTTGATCGCAGACTCACTCGCATTATTCAGATAATCATTGGAAACGATCTGATTGGCGAGAATCTTCGCCTGGCTTAGAATCTCACTCGTGCGGATCGACACCGCACGGTTTTCATAAGAGCCGAGCATCCCGGCACGCAGCAGGACGCTCGGTACAATTCCGATCAGAATGCAGAGAAGAATCAGTCTGCACTTAAGACTTTTGAGAAAATCGGTTAATTTTTAAATTTAGACATTGTGTACACCCATTAATTCTGTGAATAATAGTACCCGACGCCCCACTTTGTGTGAACGTATTTCGGTTCGCTCGGATTGCTCTCTATCTTCTCCCGAAGACGCCGCACATGCACATCCACCGTTCTGACATCCCCCGGATACTCATAGCCCCATACAAGATTTAAAAGATTCTCTCTTCCGTATACCTTGTTGGGGTTATTCACGAGCAGCTCTAAAAGGTCGAACTCCTTTGCAGTGAGATTGACCTCCCTGCCGAGAATAAACAGCCTTCTGCTCTCGCAGTCCAGCTTTAAGTCTCCCGCCTCGATCACCTTGGATTCTTCTTTCCTGGGCTGCGATGCGGCAGTTCTTCTCATGATGGCTTTGATTCTCGCTTTTACTTCCAGAATATTAAACGGCTTTGTGATATAGTCATCTGCGCCGTACTCCAGTCCGAGAATCTTATCCATGTCATCGCCCTTGGCTGTAAGCATGACAATCGGCATATTGGAAAACTCGCGGATATGCTGGCACACCTCGAATCCATCCATCTTCGGCAGCATAATATCCAGCAGAATCATGTCGTATGCATTCTCTGTCGCCATCTTAAGCGCCTCCTCACCGTCGTAGGCGCAATCCACTTCCATGCCGTCCTGCTCCAGACTGAAACGGATTCCCTTTACGATTAACTTTTCATCATCCACCACAAGAACTTTTTTCGCCATTTATTTCACCTTTATCTGATCTCTGATCCGATTATACAATCCCTCTTTGATTCCATCTACATTCATAATCTCTTCAACGGAAGAAAATCCTCCGTGCGCATCCCGGTAGTTTACAACCGCCTGCGCCTTGGTCTGTCCGATCCCGGAAGCGTCATAAGCTCTGCCAGCGACGCCGTGTTGAGATTCAGACGTCCGTCTTCCGGAGACGATGCCGTCCCTCCCGAAGTTTCCTCACCGTTCCTGACACTGCTGTCCGCAGAAGTCACACTTCCTCCCGCAGAAACTGCGCTGCCGCCCGCAGAAGTCATACTGCCCGCCATCCCGGCCGCTTCTTCGCTGTCAGGAATATACACCATGAGTCCGTCGTATACGCTCTCCGCAAGATTGACTGCGCACGTCCCGGCATCCGCCGTCATGCCGCCTGCCATCTCGACCGCCTCATAGATGCGGTCTCGGGCTCTAACACGTACACGCCCGGCTCTGCCACCTCTCCGCAGACATAGACATAACATTTTCCCGACGCACGGTCTGCCTTATCAGCATCTTCCGTCGTCTCCGGTGCAAGAGCTGCCTCAGCCGCCCATTCCTCACCGGAAACCTCCGGCAGATCCACACTTCCCGTCTGCTCTCCGCCGGAAACGTCCAGCATATCCAGACGCTCCCCAGCCTCCGTTTCTTCCGTCTCCTGCACATTCCCGGTATCCTGCGAGACTTTCGTCTCCAGATAAACCTCATTCTGACTGCCACATCCCGCCATAAAATGCACAGAATCATGCCAGCCCCTATCTCTTCCATGTTCGTATCATAAGCATTCTCCTTCTACTGTTAAAAGGAGTCCTCAATGCCCGATATTCATATTCTAACGAAATTTTACAGCCGTGACAAGAGTGTTTCAGAAATATTTCAAAATTGTTTCTTCCAATGTTACCCAGAAATTTTTGGCATCCTTGGAATCCGGCATCAGAACGGCCGCATCATACGCGTCCAGCGCTGTCTGCTCCACAGTATCCGGCGTCTCAGACGGAATCACGGAGTAATGTCCCGACAGTCCGTGCAATTCGTCCGACATGTCAACTGTCACAAACTGTGCAAAATCAGCCGCCGCTGCACTGTCTTTTGTATAATCATTGACCACAATCATATCTGTCGACGCACATGTCGCCGCCGAGAGCGTATCGCTCAACTCCGGCATCTGCATCAGCCCGTAGTCATATCCGTCCAGCTGCCAGAGTGTATCGGTATCCAAGATTGCCGAAAGAGTCCGCCCTTCCCGGAAATTGTTCACAATATGCTGTTCGGACACCTGATCCGCATCAATGGAAAAAGATGCCAATATCGTGTCAAAATACTCCAGATCCTGCTGATAGAGCGTATCATCGTAGGTGACATCCAGTTCGTCCGATCCTCTCTTTGCGAACGTGACGCTGTTGCCGACAAATGGGAAATCATAGAACGCATCCTTGACATCCCACTCCAGCAGATATTCCACATTCTCTGCCGGCTCGTTCTCATTGGAATAATCGATGATTGCCTGCAGTGATGCCGGCGCCTCGGTAAAATAATCCGTCTGATAAATAAACACACACGCATCGTAAGACAGCGGATACCCGAGCACGCGGTCTTCGTAGGCTGCCGCCTCGACTGCCTTTTCCAACACGCCGCTTCCCGACGGATCCGTCTGATTCACGGAAACAAGACCATAGAGGTATGCTTCCTCCAGATTGTCCCCAGGTAAGAGGTAAACATCCGGAAATGCATCATCCTGCATGGTCTTATCGTAAATAGTTCCAAGATAATCAATGGTATCCTGATACTGCACGGCTACTTTTTTCCCTGTCTTGGCGTAATAGCGCGCAGCCGCCTCGGTAAAAAGTCTGCATAGCTGTCATCCGCATACCACAGCGTAAAGGTCTGCCGGTGCGCTCCGGTAAGCTTCATCCGCCGCCGTTTGTCCCGTCTCCGTGGATGACACACCATCCCCGCTGCTGCCGCAACCTGCTGTATTCATAACAGCCACTCCTGTCATTCCAAACACAACGACAAGTCCTGCCGCCGTCAGTCTTTTGTATAATAGTTTCATTTTATTTCCTAATCCGTTTTTGTATTCTCATTATCAGGGAATTACATCTCTGCCAGAACCGCATCCAGCTTCTCTGCCATCCTCCCACATGTTCTTTCCCGATAATCAGTGGAGGTACAAAACGAAGCACATCGCGCCTGCCGTGATCACGACAAGTCCGTGTTCCAATGCTGCTGACGCAATTTTTCCAACCGGTTTTTCGCACACAACGCCCTGCATCAGCCCCAGACCTCTGCGCGCCGTGAGAAAATCATACTTTTCCACAAGCGCATCCAGCTTCTGCTCCAGATAAGGTGTGATCTCTTTACATGCTCTGTAATCTGATCCCGCTCATCATCTTAAGCACGGTGTCAACTGCTGCCCCGACAAACGGGTTGCCGCCGTAGGTCGTCCCGTGATCACCCGGCGCCAGCGATTTTTCCGCCACACGCTCTGTCATTAAGAATGCTCCCACCGGAACGCCGCATCCAAGAGCCTTCGCGCTGGTCATAATGTCCGGTTTCACGCCGTAATGCTGCCATGCGAACATCTCGCCGGTGCGCCCCATACCGCACTGGATCTCATCTAAGATCAGCAGAATATCATGCTCATCGCAGAGTGCACGCACCCTGAAGGAATTCGTCGGTTGCCGGGTAGATTCCGCCCTCGCCCTGTACCGTCTCCAAAATAATAGCACAGGTTTTCTCATTTATCAAAGCTTTTACACTGTCCAACTGATTAAATTCTGCGAAAGGATTCCCGGAGCAGCGGTTCAAACGGTTCCTGGTAATGTTTGTTGCCGGTTACCGAGAGAGCTCCGAGGCTTCTGCCATGGAACGAATGATTCATGGCAATGATCTCATGCCCTGCATGACCATCTCTGGTGTACGCGTATTTCTTTGCGGCTTTTAAGGCTCCCTCGATTGCCTCCGTGCCGCTGTTCGTAAAGAAAACGCGGTCCATCCGGCTTGCTTTTAAAACACGTTTTGCCGCGCTTGTGATCGGCTCGTTGTAAAACAAGTTGGAAGTGTGCATCAGCTTATCCACCTGCTTCTTTAGCGCCTCGCTGTACTCCCTGTTATGATACCCAATGCCTGCACGGCGATTCCCGCCGCAAAATCCAGATATTCTTTTCCGTCCGTGTCATACAGATATACGCCCTCCCCATGGTCAAACACCACCGGGAAACGGTTATAGGTATGGAGGATGCTCTCCTCCGCCTCTTTCATGCATGTCTCTTTATTCATTGTAATACCTCTTCTCTTTCTCACTAAGGATCGCCGTACCGATACCTCTGTTGGTAAAGATCTCAAGGAGCAGACAATGTGCGATCCGCCCGTCTAAAATATGTACTCTGGACACGCCGTTTTCAATGGCGTCGATGCAGTTCTGCAGCTTCGGCAGCATACCGCCCCCGATAAAGCCGTCGCCGATCAATGCTCTCGCCTCGTCGATGGTCAGTTCCGAGATGAGCGTGCTCTTGTCCGAAGGATCCTTGTATACACCCTCAATGTCCGTCAAAAATGCAAGCTTCTCCGCGCTGACCGCCTTTGCAATCGCACAAGCCGCATCATCCGCGTTGATATTGTAGCTGTTGTAGGCATCATCCATTCCGACCGGACACACGATCGGCAGAAAATCCTTCTCCAGAAGATCGTAGAGGATCTTCGGATTGACCTCCGTGATCTCACCGACAAATCCGATGTCCTCCCCGTTGGAATATTTTTCTCCACCTTGAGCAGTCCGCCGTCCTTGCCGCTGATGCCAACCGCCTTGACACCCAGCTCTTCCACCAGCTTGACCAGAGATTTGTTGACCTTATTTAAGACCATCTCCGCAATCTCCATCGTCGCCTCATCCGTCTTGCGGAGTCCGTTGACAAACACCGGCTCCATGCCGACTTTTCCAACCCAGCGGCTGATTTCCTTGCCGCCGCCGTGCACGATGATCGGCTTGAAGCCAACCAGTTTTAAGAGGGTCACATCCTGGATCACATGGCGCTTTAACTGCTCATCTACCATGGCGCTGCCGCCGTATTTTACAACGATGATCTTGCGGTTAAAACGCTGTATATAAGGGAGCGCCTCGATCAGCACTTCCGCCTTTGCCAGAATTTCCTGCATATTTTTCTCGTCCATTTTCTCTCCACTCTCCCTGAATTTTTACGTCTCTGCTTAGGAACGGTAATCCGCGTTGATCTTGACATAATCATATGTCAGATCACAGCCCCACGCCGTCGCCTCCTCCGTGCCCATCTTGATATCCGCGATCGCCGTCACCTCCGGCTCGGAAAGGATCTTGGTTGCCTGCTCCTCGCTGTAATCCAGTGCCACGCCATCCTTGATGATCTGCATTTTGCCTGCCGCGCTCTCAAAGAACAGATCCACCTTCTCCGGATCAAACTGTGCGCCCGAGTAACCCATCGCACAGAGAATTCTTCCCCAGTTTGCATCGTGTCCGTAGATTGCCGCCTTGGTCAGATTCGATGTGATGACCGACTTGCTGATGATCTTCGCCTGCTCTTTCGTCTCTGCTCCGATGACCTTCACCTCAAACAGCGCCGTGGCTCCCTCGCCGTCGCCTGCCATCTGCTTCGCCAGATATTCATTGACTGTCCGCAATGCCTCGCAGAACCTGTCGTAATCCTCATTTTTCTCTGAAATGACCGGATTCTCCGCCATCCCGTTCGCTAAAAGCAGACAGGTATCATTGGTGGAAGTGTCGCCGTCCACGGAGATCATATTATAGGTGTCGCAGACATCTGCCTGCAGCGCTTCTAAAAGCAGGGGCTGTGCGATCGCCGCATCCGTTGTCACAAAACTCAACATCGTGCACATGTTCGGATGAATCATGCCCGAGCCTTTGCACATGCCGCCGATCGTAACAGGAACGCCGCCAAGCATGACTTCCATCGCAATCTCCTTCTCGTGGGTATCCGTCGTCATGATCGCCTGTGCCGCCGCATGACCGCTCTCTGTCTCACCCGACAATGCCGGAACCATCGCCTCAATTCCCGCACAGATGCGCCCCATCGGAAGCTGCATGCCGATCACTCCGGTCGATGCCACGAGCACCTGTTCCTTGGGAACCGGAAGCAGTTCACCGACTTTTTCCGCTGTCTGCCTGCAGTAGCGCATTCCCTCCTCGCCGGTACATGCGTTGGCAATCCCCGCATTGATCACGACCGCCTGTGCCTTTTTGGTCTCATATACAATCTTCTGATCCCACTTTACCGGCGCCGCCTTTACCAGATTCGTGGTAAAAGTTCCCGCCACCGCACAGGGAACCTCACTGTAGATCATTGCCATGTCCTGTCTGTTCTGATATTTGATGCCGGCCGCCGTGCTGGCTGCGCAAAATCCTTTTGCTGCGGTTACTCCGCCCTTTATCGTCCTTATCATTCCGCACTCCTTTTCTTCCTATGGATTATAGGTTGTAATATTGTCCTCGTTTGTGACGTATTCGTAATAATTGACGTCCTCGCGGAAAGTCCACCCGAGACCCTGCCAGAAACGGTTTCCGACTTCATTTTTCTTGAATGCAATCAGGTTGATCTTGTTGATATACTCTGCCGCAAGCGCATCCACGCAGGCACCCACGAGTTTCTGTCCGATCCCGTGCTTGCGGTACGCCTCCTGCACGCATACATGATACAGGCAGCCTCTTCTCCCGTCATGTCCGCAGAGAATCGCGCCCACAACCTTTCCCTCCGCCACCGCTACCATGCTGGTGGTCGGATTACGTCTTATAAAACGCTCCACGCCCTCTCTGGAATCATCGATGCTGCGGATTCCAAACCCGTGAATCTCCATCCATAACGCATGTACCGCCTCAAAATCATCCATTGTCATCACGCGGATGACCGGTTCTGTCTCTTTCATACTTCCATCTCTTCTCTTTATCATTTCCGGTTCATTTTCCCGCTGCTTCCTTCCGTGGGAAATCCTTCCCGGGTTCTGTTTTCGCTCTGTATCTACGGGAACATCGGCACCAGACAAAGCCCTTCCGCCTCGTCAAATCCAAACAGCAGGTTCATGTTCTGCACTGCCTGTCCGGCCGCACCCTTGACCAGATTGTCAAGCGCTCCCATCATCACGATTCTGCCCGTGCGCTCATCGATCTTAAAACCAATATCCACATAATTGCTTCCCTCGACCCATTTGGTCTCCGCACGCATCCTTCGGAAGCTCGCGGACGAACTTTTCCTTCGCATAATACTTATCGTAAACCGCCTTGATCTCCTCGTAAGAAGGAAGACTTCCGTCCGCCTTTTTCGTCAGGGTGGCATATTCTGTCGCCAGAATGCCGCGGTTCATCGGAACCAGATGCGGGGTAAAATTCACAACAACCGGTCTGCCTGCCGCGTAGCCGAGCTGCTCCTCGATCTCCGGTGTATGTCTGTGAGATGCTACACCGTACGCTTTCATATTCTCATTGACTTCACAGAACAGATTCGGCAGCTTCGCACCGCGCCCTGCGCCGGAAGTACCGGACTTGGCATCAATGATAATGGTATTCGGATCAATGATGCCTTCCTTCACCAGCGGATATGCCGTCAGAATCGAACAGGTTGTGTAGCAGCCCGGATTGGCAACCAATCTGGCATTTTTCACTTTATCGCGGTTCACTTCGCAAAGGCCGTACACCGCCTCCCCGATAAACTGCGGGCTCTTATGCTCGATCTTATACCATTTCTCATATACCGCAACGTCCTTGATACGGAAATCCGCGGACAGATCGATGATCTTTGTCTTCTCAAGAAGTCCTTCGTTTAAGACGCCTGCCAGAAATCCCTGCGGTGTCGCCGTAAAGATCACATCCACCTGCTCTGCCAGTGCTTCCATATTGTCGTCCATGCACACGTCATCCACGATCTCAAACATGTTCTGATATACTTCTGCGTATTTCTGATCTATATAACTTCTGGAACCGTACCATACGATTTCCACTTCTTTATGTCCCATCAGAAGACGCACCAGCTCATTTCCCGCATAACCGGTCGCACCTATGATTCCTGCCTTTATCATGTTCGTATTCCGCCTTTCCTTTTCCTGCAAAAAATCTTTTCACACTATATCCCTATATTAGTCTACCTCTTTGCCATAGTAAAGTATTTTTTGTCCGCTTTTTAGAAATATTCTTGCATAATTATACATCCGTTTTTTCTTTTATGCAAGCACTGTTTTACTATTTATGCAACGTTTTTCTTGTTTTGGATTTCTTTTTTTTTTTTTTATATAGGTTTTCCCTATTTTCATTCTGTATGCTTTGTACATGTATATGCATTTTTATTTGAAATATATGTATATTTTTTCACTTGCTTTTCCGTTGCATATGTTGTATATTGATTGCAGTTAATGATTTACAGAAAGGAAAAAAGCCCATGAAAGAAAAGTTATCTTAGCTTACTCCGGCGGTCTGGATACCACCACAATTATCCCGTGGTTAAAGGAGCATTTCGATTACGATGTTGTTTGCTGCTGCATCGACTGCGGTCAGGAGGAAGAACTGGACGGTCTGGAAGAAAGAGCCATCTCCTGCGGAGCTTCCAAGCTTTACATCGTCGACATCATCGACGAGTTCTGCGATGACTACATCATGCCGTGCGTACAGGCAAACGCCATCTATGAGAACAAATATCTGCTCGGCACTTCCATGGCACGTCCGGTTATCGCAAAGAAACTCGTTGAGATCGCAAGAAAAGAAGGCGCGGTTGCCATCTGCCACGGCGCTACCGGTAAAAAGGTAACGATCAGATCCGTTTTGAGCTTGCCATCAAGGCTCTCGCTCCGGATCTCAAGATTATCGCTGCCTGGAGAGACGACAAGTGGACCATGCAGTCCCGCGAGGATGAGATCGCATACTGCCAGGCACACGGCATTCATCTTCCGTTCTCCGCAGACACCAGCTACAGCCGCGACCGCAACATCTGGCATATCAGCCACGAGGGTCTTGAGCTCGAGGATCCTGCCTGTGAGCCGAACTACGATCACCTGCTGGTACTCGGCGTCTCCCCGGAAAAAGCTCCGGATGAGGGCGAGTACGTTACCATGACCTTCGAGAAAGGTGTTCCGACCAGCGTAAACGGCGAGAAGATGAAGGTTTCCGATATTATCCGTGAGTTGAACCGTCTCGGCGGCAAGCACGGCGTCGGCATCATCGACATCGTAGAGAACCGTGTTGTAGGCATGAAGTCCCGCGGCGTTTATGAGACTCCTGGCGGAACCATCCTGATGGAAGCTCACAAGCAGTTAGAGGAGCTGGTTCTTGACCGCGCTACCATGGAAGTCAAGAAAGAGATGGGCGACAAGCTGGCTCAGGTTGTTTACGAGGGCAAATGGTTCACCCCTCTCTGCGACGCAGTGAGAGCATTTGTTACCTCCACCCAGGAGTATGTAACCGGTGAAGTCAAATTCAAACTGTACAAGGGCAACATCATCAAAGCCGGAACGACATCCCCGTATTCCTTCTCTACAGCGAGTCCTTGGCAAGCTTCACCACCGGCGATCTCTACGATCACCACGATGCAGACGGCTTCATCACCCTGTTCGGCCTGCCGCTTAAAGTTCGCGCAATGAAGATGCAGGAAATCGGCGAGAAAACAAATACGAATAAATCGTACATCCGGATTGCTTACACAAGAACCCCCGGAAATCTGCCGTTTCGGCAGATTTCCGGGGGTTCCTTTTCTGTCCGGTTATTCACATTCCAATCATTTTCTTTCTGATCATCCGCTTTCCTGCGCATCCAGTATCGAATCCAGCACGGTAAGACCCATCTGAATCTCCTGCTCGGTCAGGCTGCCGTATCAAGCAGCAGCACCGGATGGTTTCTGCCACCGCCGCCATCTTTCGTCAGTGCATATTCGCCAAGACCCGATACTTTCACGCCCTGCGCCGCCGCACGTTCACAGATCTCCCGCTCACTGCATCCGGTATCCGCCTCCACGAGCACATGGAGTCCCGCATGGTCTCCACTGACTGAGAGCACCCAGCTTCTTTTTCAGTTCACCGATCAAAAATCATGCCTGCCGCGGTAAATGCCGCGCATCTTGTTGAGATGCCGCTCAAAATGCCCATCCCGCAAGAACTCCCGGAGAATCTCCTGCTGCATGCGCGGCACCGTCGTCGAATAAAATCCGCAGACGGTGCGGTAGCGCTCTATCAGCTGCTGCGGAAGCACCATATAACTGATACGCAGCGACGGCGCGATACTTTTGGAAAATGTTCCAAGATAAATTACCTTCCCGAGTCCATCCACGCTCTGCAGCGACGGAATCGGCTTTCCACGGTAACGGTACTCGCTGTCGTGATCGTCCTCGATCAGATAGCGCTCCTCCTGCTCTGCCGCCCACGCAAGAAGTTCCAGTCTTCTGCCCAGAGGCATGACGCTGCCGGTCGGGAACTGATGGGACGGCATCATGTAGACAAGCTCCGGTGCCACCGCACGCACCGTACCGCCGCTAAGTCCCTGCTCGTCCGCCGGCACCGTCACCACCCGGTATCCCATATTCCGGAAGGTGTGGTATGCCTGCGGATATCCCGGATTCTCCATGAGCACGGTCTTATTTCCTCCGAGAAGCTGCGTGAGCAGAATCTCCAGATACTCATTTCCGGCTCCGAGCACGATGTTTTCTGGGCGGCAGTTTACACCTCTGGCGTGATGCAGATAATCCGCAATCTCACTGCGCAGGCTGTACTCCCCCTGTCCGTCCCCCGCCATTAACAGTTCCTCACTGTCGTCCAACAGCACATTCCGGCTGATCTTTCGCCAGACGTTGTACGGAAAACTGCGGGTATCGATCGCATACGGGGAAAAATCAACCAGGCAGACCGGTTTTTCCGGCCTGTGTACCTGTCCCGTTTCTCCGACGCTGCTTCCCCGAAGCCGGTACAGCTCCGCGATATCGCATACAAAAAAACCCCGGCAGGGTTCCGCTTGTATATATCCCTCTGCCAGGAGCTGATCATATGCCATCTCTACGGTGCTTCTGCTCACCGCAAGATTCTTCGCCAGAAGACGCGTGGACGGCAACCGTTCCCCTCTCGGAATCCTGCCATCTGTAATCTCGCTCTTGATATATTCGTATATTTTTCATAGAGGGAGCTTCGCTCCCCTGTAAGTTCATCATAATCTCTATCATCGTAAAGCCTTATCCGTCGTTATGCCTTGCTTCTCTTGATCTCCTCGACAATGCGCTCCTTGAGTTCGTACGCGCGGTCCTTCATCTTCTTGGACGCCGCCGCAGACTGCAGGATTCTTGCAATGCACTTCGATGCAACATCGTACTTTTTGTAGTGGTATGCCATCGTCGCGAGCAGGTAATCCATCGTGCACTCATCCATGCCGCACATCGGATAGGTCTCTGTGGATACCGCCTTGGTAAAGCCTTCATACGCCTGTGCATAGAACGCCTCTTCCTGCTCCCTGCACTCCTTGATCTGCTCTGCCATCTTCGGATCTTTCGCATCTAAAGACTCGCGCTTGCCGCGCAGCAGCCATGCAAGATTCAGACAGGTGTACGCCTTCTCGCTGTTCTTTCCTTTTTCACAATCGTGTTGAACAGTGCCAGCTTGTAACGCTCGATTGCGGTATCATAATCGACCAACGTCGGTTCCACATTGTCCGCCGGCTTGAAATTCACACAGATCTTCTCCTTGATCATCTTGACCTGCATGGAGGACAGGTGTTCAAAATAGCGCGTAATCGCGGTATAACCGCAATACGGGCAGGAAATCACACTGTACTTTTAAGGTGTCTATGTGCTCATAGCGCGGGCGCAGATCCATATCGGACTCAAGGCGCTTTAATCTTCCGCTCTTGATCATCTTTGTCTTAAATACCTTGTCGCACACTGCACAGCGCACAACCTTGTCCAGAAGAAAGCTTTCTTCTGTCGGCGCCGCCTCCTGCTTTGTGCCGTCCTCTCCCACGACTTCTTTCTTCTCTTCCGCAAAAAGATTTGTGGTATCCTCTGCCTTTAAACCAAATTTTTCCAAACCGGATAATAAATTCATATCTATTCCTCCTAAATCTCAGACCACGTCCTACGCAGTTGGCAGCTTGAATAAACTCTTCAATGACACAATGCGGTTGAACACCAGCTGCTCCGGCGTCGAATCCTTTGCATCCACACAGAAGAATCCCTGGCGCACAAACTGAAAGCTGTCGTAAGCCTTCGCTCCAGTAAGATTCTCCTCCACCATACAGTTCTTTAACACGGTCAGCGAATTCGGATTGAGGTTCAGACTTCCATCCTCATTGTATACCCCTTTCCTCGTCCACGATATTCTCATACAGTCTGACAGTCGCAGGAACCGCATGTGCTGCAGATACCCAGTGGATCGTTCCTTTTACCTTTCTGCCGTCCGGGCTGTTGCCGCCGCGGGACGCCGGATCGTAAGTACAATGGATCACCGTCACGTTGCCGTCTGCATCCTTCTCAAAGCTGTTGCAGGTTACAAAATATGCATTCATCAGGCGCACCTCATTGCCCGGGAACATACGGAAATACTTTTTCGGTGGCTCCTCCATGAAGTCTTCACGCTCGATATAGAGTTCTCTTGAGAACGGAATCTTACGTGAACCGAGCGCCTCATTCTCCAGATTATTCACAACGTCCAGATACTCAGTCTGTCCTTCCGGATAGTTGTCAATGATCAGCTTTACCGGATCAAGGACAGCCATCATACGGGACTTCTTCATCTTGAGATCCTCGCGGATGCAGTACTCTAACATTGCATAGTCAACGGAACTGTTTGCCTTTGAAATACCGCACAGTTCCACGAACATCTTTAACGATTCCGGTGTAAATCCTCTTCTGCGCAGCGCTGCGATGGATACCAGACGCGGATCATCCCATCCGTCCACAATACCTTCCTCGACCAGGCGCTTGATGTAACGCTTGCCGGTTACCACGTTGGTCAGATACAGTTTTGCAAACTCAATCTGTCTAGGCGGCATCTCATCCTTATCCGGGATAATCTGTGCGCCCACCTCGTTGATGACCCACTCATAAAGCGGTCTGTGATCCTCAAACTCCAGCGTACAGATGGAGTGCGTAATTCCCTCGATCGCATCCTCGAGCGGATGTGCAAAATCGTACATCGGGTAGATGCACCATTTGTCTCCGGTGTTGTGGTGTGTCATATGTGCCACACGGTAGATAACCGGATCTCTCATATTGATGTTGGAAGAACTCATATCGATGCGCGCACGGAGCACTTTCTCACCGTCCGCATACTTTCCTTCCCGCATCTCCTCAAACAGTTTTAAGTTCTCCTCGACACTTCTGCCGCTGTACGGATCTTCCTTGCCCGGCTCCGTCAGCGTTCCGCGGTACTCCCGGGTCTGGTCTGCTGTCAGATCACAGACAAATGCTTTTCCTTTTTATCAGCTCTACGGCACACTCATACATCTGATCGAAATAATCGGACGCGAAGAAAGTCTGTCTTCCCAGTCCGCGCCAAGCCACTTGATGTCCTCCGTGATCGCCTCCACGAACTCGGTCTTCTCCTTGGTAGGATTTGTATCGTCAAATCTCAGATTAAACTTTCCGCCATATTTCTGTGCCAGACCATAATTCAAAAGAATAGACTTTGCATGTCCGATATGCAGATATCCATTCGGTTCCGGTGGAAATCTGGTATGAACAACCTTGCAGTGCCCTTCCTCGATGTCCTTGTCAATCATCTGCTCAATAAAATTCTTTGAGACATTTTCATTTTCCATAATGTCGCATCCTCCTCAATTACAATCCGGACAGCCTGCCGTCCGATCTGCTTTCCCTGTCAAAGAGAAAGCAACTCATGAAATATCATACATGATACACCGTCAAGGTGCAAGTATAATATAACATGAATTGCCTGAATTTGTAAAAACAATTTGTGATTACTCGGAATACTTCTTCACCTGTTCCTCCAGGAACTCCGGTGTATCAAAATAATCAATCTTCATGGCATGCTTTACCTCGGAAAGTGTCTTTGCAGCCTCTTCCTTTGCCACTTCGCTTCCCGCCTTTAAAATATCATACACATCGCCGATGCGCTGCTCATATTCCTTCCTGCGCGCACGGATCGGAGACAGCTCCTCCTGCATGACATTATTCAGGAACTTCTTCACCTTGACATCCCCAGACCGCCGCGTTTGTAATGTGCCTTCAGCTCATCCAGGTTCGCATACTCCGGCAGATATTCCGCAAAATGCCCGTCCGTACAGAATGCATCCAGATAGGTAAATACGGTATTTCCTTCGAGTTTTCCAGGATCTTCGATCCGGATATGATCCGGATCCGTGAACATGGACATGATCTTCTTCTTCACATCCGCCTCGCTCTCCGAGAGATAGATGCAGTTGCCGAGAGATTTGCTCATTTTTGCTTTTCCGTCGGTACCCGGAAGTCTTAAGCAGGCCTTGTTATCCGGAAGTAAAATCTGCGGATCTGTGAGCGTCTCGCCATACACCGCATTAAACTTATGTACAATCTCCTTGGTCTGCTCAAGCATCGGCATCTGATCCTCGCCGACCGGAACCGTCGTCGCATGAAATGCCGTGATGTCCGCCGCCTGGCTGATCGGATAACAGAAGAATCCGACCGGAATGCTCGCCTCGAAATTACGCATCTGAATCTCCGCCTTAACCGTCGGGTTGCGCTGCAATCTGGAGACCGTAACCAGATTCTGGTAATAGAATGTCAACTCCGTCAGCTCCGTCACGTAGGACTGGATAAAAATATGAGACTTCGCCGGATCGATTCCAACCGAAAGGTAGTCGAGTGCCACCTCCATAATATTGTCACGCACCTTTGCAGGATTGTCGGCGTTGTCCGTCAGCGCCTGTGCGTCCGCAATCATAATAAATATCTTATCAAACGTCCCCGAATTCTGAAGTTCCACTCTCCGCTTCCAGAGAACCACATAATGTCCCACATGCAGTTTGCCGGTAGGACGGTCACCTGTCAAAATAATCTTTTCTGCCATTGTCATTTCCCCTGTCAAACATATTCTTGCTCTATTATACATGTTTTGTGTGACAAGTTCAATTTTTCTTTTGACAATCCCGGAAAGTTTTCAGAAAAATAGCCGTCACTGTAGAGTTTTTTCAAAAACGATGCCAGAAGCGGCACGCCGAACAGTCCTAAGATTCCAAAGAAATGAAGCCCGACAATCATACACGGCAGCATCACAACCGGAGAAAGCCCCATCTGTTTTCCCACCAGCTTCGGCTCCACAATGTTGCGCACCACTGTGATGATCAGATACAGTCCTATCACCCCGATTCCCATTCTGGCATTGCCGCCGGCAAACGCAATCACCGCCCACGGAAGCAGCACGGTTCCCGTGCCGAGCACCGGCAGAATATCTAACACCGCGATCAGAAACGCTATCGCAAAAGCGCCCTCGATCCGCAGAAGAAGCAGACCTGCCGCAAGTTCCGCAAACGTCATCAAAAGATGAAAACGTATGCCGCCGCATTTTCCCATCGTTCCGAAGGTTCCCTTTTTAACGGCGAGCACCGTCTCCTTCCATTTTTCCGGTATGATCTTTTCAAGGAAGCGCATGATTTGTGGAAAATCCAGTTCCATGAACACCGTCGATATGACCGCAAGCAGCAATTTAAAGCACATCCCCGGAATATTTACCGCAATGCCGGAGACCTGCTGCAACAGGGTGCCGGACATTCCGGTCAGAAGTTCCCCCGCCCGGCTGACCGCCTCCGCCGACTCCGTGCCCGCCGCAGCACCTCCCCCACCGTCTCTCCGGTCAGGCCTGCCGTCCACGCGCAGAAATGTTTCATCATCGGGAAAATCGTTTCCGAGACAAACCACACCACTTCCCCGAGCAGTTCCTGTCCCAAAAGCACGATGCGGTTTCCGAGGAATCCGACCAACAGCCCCGCCAGTCCGTAAAACAGCAGAACGACCGCCACCGCTGAAATCCCGCGCCTTATATGCATGCGTTCCGTCACAAACACCACTGGAAACGAGAGAATCCAAGCCACAAAATGCCGCAATAAACGGCAGGAGCACCGGTCCGATCAGTTTTACTGCCGCGAGAACAAGTCCGCCCCACACCGCCCAGTATGCAAACTTAATAAGGAATTCTTTCTGATGTCTGATCCGCTCTTCCCGCTCCATGGCAATCCTCCGCGTCATGTTTTCTCCTAATAACTATATCCACCGGGAAGCGATTCCATGCACGACGTCCGCACATTCCTTTCCAGAAATGATAAGCAGATTTCAAAATCTATCAAAAGATTTTTTACGAGATTTCATGTTTCTTCAGCTTTGAAAGCGTCCAATGCCTACAAAAAGAAGGGCGTTCCAGTAATGGAAATTTTCCAGTATCTGTTTCTGTTGATTTTTTCTAACAGAAGTATGTACATGAAACTGATCAAAGGACGGAACACTCTTGATTTTGCGAAGGATACTGTATATCGTTTTATGAAAATGATTCAGATCAACTGGATCCGCTTCACAACAATACTTTCAACCCGAATCATCAGGGATGCCATTCTGCCTTTAGATTCCGAGGATCGTGCAAATGTTCTTATCATTGATGATTCCATGTTTGAACATAATCGCTCAAAGAAAGGTTGAACTTCTTGCCAAAGTCTATGACCATGCGAATCATAAATACCTCTTTGGATTTCGAATGCTTACCTTAGGCTGGTCAGATGGAAGCTCTTTCCTGCCGGTCAACAGCATTCTTCTTTCCACAGAAAACAGGAAAAACTGCATCAATGAAGCAACAGAAGTGGATAAAAGAACTGTTGGCTACAAACGCCGGAAGCTTTCCTTGGAAAAAGGAACACAAGCCATGCTTACGCTTTTGGATGCAGCCAAGAAAGCTGCAATTCCGGCGAAATATGTTCTTTTTGACAGCTGGTTTTCATCACCAAGGACTCTTCACGCAGTAAAAAGTATGGGTTACGATGTAATCGGCATGGTCAAGAAAACACCAAAGATGTTCTTTCGCTACAATGGCGAAGATATGTCTCTAACTTCTATCTACAACACGAACAAAAAGAGGCGCGGAAGATCAAGATATCTGCTTTCCGTTATGGTTGATGTTGTAAAGGATGGTGAAATCATTCCTGCCAAAGTAGTTTATGTTCGCAATCGTAATAAACGCAAGGAATATCTCTGCCTTATTTCCACGGACGTAAATCTGGATGAGAATGAAATCATCCGGATCTATGGAAAACGTTGGGACATAGATGTGTTCTTCAAGGTGTGCAAAAGCTACCTTAACCTCAGCAAAGAATGTAACTCCCTTTCCTATGATGCAATGACTGCACATACTTCAGTCGTTTTTACACGATACATGATGTTGTCGCTGGAAAGCAGGGAATCCAATGATAATCGATCCCTGCGCGAGCTTTTTCTATACTTTTCAGATGAAATGTCTGATATCACATGGATACAGGCTTTTCAAATGTTACTTCAAATGTTCCGGACAATGCTTTTAAATAACATCGAGATTTCAAATGAAAAAATCAACGAGATTCAGCAACGGGGCTTATCGAAATAAATCGGTAAGCCCCTTACATGTGTATCCATTTCTTTTTTAACTATCCACATCCATTAGAACTGATGTACTCCCGGCGCAAGTTCATGTCTCTCCCCATTCGGTAGCACTACTTCTGCCACCGTGTTCACCGGAATAACAAACTCGAACGTAATCTTATTACCTTCGTATTTCCATCCGCTCTCAATTGTTCCAACCGGAGAATCATACACTGCCTTTGCATGCGATAATTCCTTGCATGCGATTGGTTTTATTGTGATTTTTCTTCCTTCCTGCTGAATTCCGCATACGCCACCGATCAGCCATCCGGTAATTGCACCATAGGAATAATGATTCAGAGATTCGCTTGGTTTCCTTCTTCATTGATACCATCCCATGTCTCCCAGATTGTCGTGGCACCTTTCTTCACGGCATACAGCCATCCCGGTGCAGACTCCTGAAGCAGAAGTTTGAATGCGGTATCTTCATATCCGTATTCGCACAGTATACCGCAGATTGCCGGTGTTGTCAGGAATCCGGTGTTCAGATGATAGTCATTTGCAAGCACCAGTTCGTTCAGCTTCTCTGCATTCTTCGCACAGTTTTCTTCATTCACAAGGCCAAACTGAATCGGACGGATGTACTGACACTGACGCTCTGATTCTACCACGCCGTCTTTCGTAAAGATTTCCTCAAATGCTTTCTTGGCGTTTTCTGATACTTCACGGTAATGTGCCGCATCCTCTTCTTTGCCGAGAATCGCTGCAATCTCAGACAACGTTTCCCCGGAATGTGCGAAATATGCGGTTGCAACATCAAAGTTTCCGTTCTGCATAGACATCATTGGATTGGTTCCCGGCTCGCACCACTCACCGTAATCAATACCCGACTGAATTGCATTGTTCTCTGCACGGCTTTCCAAAAAGGCATACCAGTTCTTCATCATTTCATAATTTTCTTCCAGTATACGAACATCTCCATACTTACGATACATTGCCATTGGCACAATAATGCAGGCATCCCCCCAGCCGACAGAACCTGCCAGCATCGCTGTCATAAAGCTTCCTTTGCTGTTCGGCGGTGCGATATTTGCCACCTTGCCTTCCGGATACTGTCCGTAACGACACTGCGCCAGCCATTTTCTATATACATTATAACTATCCATCAGCATCAGCCCCGTATCGACATAAAGTCCCGCATCTCCTGTCCACGCTGCTCTCTCACGAGTCGGGCAGTCGGTCGGCACATCACAGAAGTTGCCCTTCTGACTCCATTTACTGTTCCATACCAACTGGTTCACATCCGCATTTCCACAAGTGAAGTCTGCTGTCTCTTCCATCTCGGAATACACTGCATGCGCGATAAATGTTGCATCTGACAGATCAAGTATTGTCTCCACTTTTGCGTAGCGGAATCCCATGATGGTAAATCTCGGCTTGTAGTGATTCTCTCCATCCTTGCAAATGTATGAAATCATCTGATACGTACCGCCCTCTTTGTGGCGTTTACGATCCTGGAAATTCTCCGTCGTGAAGTTCCCGTTCTCATCCAAAGACTCTCCATGAGTCAGAACAATCGTTTCACCGTCTTTACCAAATACAGTAAATTCCACATATCCGGCAAGATTCTGTCCGAAATCGATGATCGTCTCTCCATTCGTAGTCTGAATCAGTTTACCTTCGAAGTTCTCCATTTCCTTGATTGGGACAGTATTCATTCCTTTCAGCAGGTTCTTATCAAAGTCTTCTGTTTTTACCGGATGCCACACGCCGTTTTCTGTGGCAAATGTTTCTTTTCTCGCATCGTATACTTCTCCCTGCTGCATATCATTCTGCTGCAGAGGTCCTGCCTGACTTGCTTCCCATGTCTCATCAGATACAAGCACCGATTCTCCATCCACTTCCAACTGACATAATAATCCCAGTTCCTGTCCGAACACACCGCGGTCACCATCGACTCCGGATGTAGAACGATACCAGCCATCACCAAGAACAATCACCAGCTCATTCTCACCTTCACGCAATAAATCTGCAACATCATATGTCTGATAAATAAGCTCATTATTGTAATTGCTACTGCCCGGCATCAGAACGGCATCACCTACACGTTTTCCATTTAGCCATGCCTCATATAACCCGTGACAGGTAATATAGAATCTTTTCATTGTTCCCTCAGGTGCACTGAATACACGTCGCAGGTAGCTTGCAGGCTGATGTACTTCATACTCGCCTTCGATTTCCCGTGTTTCCCATTCCCTCTTTGCCTGTGCATTGATTGCATCACTGCAGTCGTATTCCTTTGTTGTAAGTTTGGAAAGTTCTGGATTGATCCACTGGGCATTCCAATCTTCATCGCTTAAGAGACCCATTTCAAAATAAGCCTCTTCACTCCATTCTCCGGCTTCGTCTTTTTCATCCCACAGACGCACCTTCCAGCAGACACGCTGTCTGCTTTCCAGATTCAGTTCCAACAGATGATGCATGTCCTGACTTGCCACTTTACCGCTATCATAAATGGTCTGATCTCCAGTACATGCTTTAATCTGATATGCACTCTGAGAGATTCCGTCCTCACAAATCCATGAGAGGAACTGTTCTTTCCCGTCTATTCCGATTGGATTTACCTTCTGCTCCGTTCTAAGTTTTATCGCTTTCATATCCGAATATTCTCCTTCATTTCCATTATACATAGGGTATCTCATAATAGAAATTATAGCGAATGGCAAAAATTATTACGTTCATGATTTCTATATTTTGTTCGTAAATTCGTTTACATCCACCGAATTCATCTCTCGAAATTCCTTCGGCGATATTCCGTACTCCTTTTTAAACGCCCGAAAGAAGCTAGAGTAATCTTTAAATCCATACATCAAGTATACTTCTGTGATTTTGTATCCGGTGAGAATGGCATCCCTACTAACAGACAGCCTTTTTTTCATGATATATTGATGAATGGATAGTCCAATATTTTCTTTAAAGATATGCGCAATATAGTATTTGCTGACAAAGAATTCACCTGCCAGCTTCTCTAATGTCAATTCCTCATCTAGATGTTCTTCGATATAATCCATCAGATTCTCATATAAGTTCTGCTCCTCTTTCTGACTCTTCGGATGCTCCTGCTCATATGCTGTTCGATTCAAATGAAGTATCAGATCATTCAGGCACAAAGATATCTTCGCTTCTTTTCCAAAACGATTGGAGTGGATTTCTTCTATCAAACGAAACACCTTTGTCTGTATTGCGTTAAACGAAATTCTATCATTATGGAAAATGTATTTACCAGTCACCGCTGCCTGTTGCATCAGATATCCGTAAGCTTGTGACAACTGCATCAACTGATTTGCATACTCTTTGCTAATCCAAAAGACAAATCTGCGATACGGCATTTCCACATCATGAATCACAACATGGTGTGCCACTTCCGGCGGAATTAGAACGACATCTCCGTACTGAAGCGGACGCCTTTCTCATGCAATTTCAATCGATACATTTCCTTCAAAAGAAATAGAATTCATAATAATTGTGACTGTGGTCTTCTAACTTCGACTTTGGAAGGTATAGACAAAACCATAGCCCCAGTTAAAGGTTTTCTTATCAAAACTCAACTTACTCATCATTATCTCCTTGCAGTATGTTTCCACTATTTTATTATTTCAGCTTCTACTGTAACCGGCCTAAATAAATGCCATTTTCTCTTTATCGAAATAAGCAAAGCATTTTCACCGATTTCTATTGCTTTATCGCTTTCCCATGCCCAAGTATCCGCACTATATACTCTGCTGCTCTCTGGCATTTCATCATAACCGATACCCACATTAATCATATGCTTGCCTGCTGATAGTTCAACCATTGTGTTTTTGAAAGAATTTAGAGTTTTGTATACCCTATCACTTCTGATACAACATTCACAAATGAAAGGTGTTTTTAAAACTATCTTACCTTTGATATCTGACATTTTATAATACCTCATTACTCTCATATTTCACTTTGATTACGGAACAATATATAAAAATGACAATTTTCTTTTACATGCACATGGCAAACGGATTTATCGTCAATTTACACTTTTTATGTATTCCCCAGGTTATACTGGATTTACTTCCATGCTGATAGCTTTCTGTATTATATGATGAATCGCAATCTGTTCCGCCAACTATATCATATATTCCACTAGCCATTTCTAACTCTTTAACTTTATCATCAATAAAACTTCCGTCAATCTTTATATGGTCTAAAAGCGATTTGTGAATTATTATCTTTCCCATTAACTTCTCCCGACTACTAATATTGAATCAAGATACAGAAACAAGCAACAGCAAATATAATCTGCGCTGCAATGCATGCTCTGTTTATCCACTTAAACACACGCGAATTCATTATACTTACACCATTTTGCACACAATACCTTGACAAAATAGCCATCGGGCCTGTAAGCGCCTTCGTATCAACATACGCTCCCCCTGCCGCTTTTGCTATTTGTCCTTTCAGATTTGCATTCATAGCGGCATCATTTACTTCCATTGCTCCATCCAATCCACCGTCCAAATGAATACACTTTATCTCCACTATTTTGTAACTGATAGTATACCCAAATCCCGTAATAGTAAGAATGATTAAAAACACAATACAGAGATTAACAAAAATACCTCCTCTGCACCAATATGTATCAGATCCATAATTGATTGTAATGTCCATTACATGCGGAAGTACTCCTGTTCCCAGCATCAATGCCAAAAACCATACGAGAGAGACCGCAAGATTATATACACTTACTCCCATCAGCTCGCCCTGATACTTTCTTTGAACCTCCGGATCTGTCAGACTTTCGATATCGTATCCAATATGAAGCACCATCTGGTCTGTAAGAAGTTTCTTATCCACGAGATCAAGAACCAGTAAATCCGTCATCTCCTTCACAATAAGCTTTGCTTTCTCTGCTGTATAGGGCAATGTAATACCTGCCTGGAGCTTACACTGTTATTCTGTGGTTTATATGCCCGAATCTCAGCTATTGTAGTAGGCCCCATCCCCATTGTAAACATGCCGTTTTCCATAAGTTTCTTGGCGTATCCATTGCCTATTCTCCAGAAATCGGTCAGTGGCGTATGATTCCATAATAATTTCCTGTAGCTTCGCTCCGTAAGCTCTGCGATACGCACCCCATCCTTATCTGCTGGCATCTTCTTTGCCACAATATCCATGGCAATCTTGCAAAGGTACATGTTGCTGCCAATACCGGCCGTTGCCGTAACACCGGTTTCCCCAAGGACATCCCGAATCATTTTAAGTGCCAACTCATGGGCTGTCATCTTGTAGGTTGAAAGATACGCCGTTACATCCATGAAAACTTCATCTATAGAATACACATGCATATCTTCCGGTGCAATGTATTTTAAATAAATATCGTAAATTCTCGTACTGTAGGTCATATAATATGCCATTCTCGGGGCAGCTATGATATATGCAAGTTCTAACGATGGAGATGTTGCAAGCTCTACAGCATTAAAAGAGGAACCGGTGAATTTCCTGCACGGAGCCTTGCTCTTTCTCTCAGCAATCACACCAATTCACTAATCTCACTTTTCTGATAACCTTAGAACATATTTTTCTATAAATTGAAATGGCATCACATTGGGGTCAGCCCCTTCCACATCACTCTCCCCATCTCAAGTTCTATTTCTCTTGATTTTGTTTCCGAATACATGTCACAACCTCTTTTACACGAATTTGCACTCAAAATCACGATTTTTTATTCCTTCATTTTCATTCTTCCTTTTAAACTTGTCTCATAGAAATGTATTTTCTAAATTCAATTATGAACTCATCAGGAGGATATTATTTATGGATTTCAAAAGTGTAGAAGGAAAAGTAGCAATCGTCACCGGTGCAAGCCGTGGAATTGGAGAGGCAATTGCCCGCTGCTATGCAGCAAATGGCATGAAAGTAATCTGTGCCGCACGAAGTGTGGAACAGGGACAAGCTGTAGTGAACGATATTATCAACAATGGAGGGGACGCAATTTTTGTTCAGACAGATTGTAGTGACGGAAATGCGATTAAAGATCTCGTAGATAAGGCAGTTGTTCATTATGGACGTCTCGACGGAGTTGTGAGCAATGCAGGTATCGGCATGGGCGGAAGTCCTCTTCATGAATATGATTTGGATGATTATGAGAAAATCTTTGACTTGAACAGCAAAGGCGTCTTTGCCGGAATGAAATATGGTGCGGAAGCAATCTTCAAATCCAAAAGTGAAGGCGGATTTCTCATCAATGTTGCTTCTATCGCATGGGACTCATGCCACAGCGTGGTCAGGCTCTTTACCGCAACCAAATTCGGAGTTGTCGGAATGACACGCGTCGCTGCACTGGATTATGCTAAATACGGGATCACAGTCAATGCAATCTGTCCGGGATACACGAAAACAAGTATCTTCGGAGATGCACCGGAACAAGCAATGGATTTCTTCGCAAATGACTGTCCTGCCGGACGTATGGGCGATCCGATGGAATGTGCCTATCTTGCACTCTTCCTCGCAAGTGATATGTCACGGTACATCACCGGAGCTGCAATTCCTGTCGATGGTGCACTCTCCGCCGGAAGCAAGAATGTGACAAGTTGGAAGCATCCTGAAATCCTGACCGGAGGAAAATTAAACGCAGACAGCACAATTGCTGCTATCATGGAGAACACTGACGCCAAAGCAATTGTAGACAAGTATCTGCCTGGCTTTGCAGAAAATGAACAGGCAAAGGCCGCTTACGGTATGACTTTCAAAGCTCTCGCTCCGATGCTCGGACTGCCGGAGGATGTTGTTACAAATATGCTGGGAGAATTGGAGCAATTGTAAACTCTTCCCTTTCTCCTTGAGAGATAAAAGGAGGAGCCAACTTATGTCAGCTCCTCCTTCTATTATGAAATCATTTCAATGATTACTGTACTTATACGGCTTCAACATCTACTTTTACTGACTCTAATCCATCCGCCGATAATGTTACTACGATTTTGCCTGTTTCCCCGGTTCCGCGTACTGCAGCACGAAGTTTTCCTTCGTATGCTTTCGCAACCGTATCGTAATAATTTTCCTCTGATTCCGGATCCGCACTTCCATATCCCATAATTTCTCCCGGACCGTCAAGGCTTATAGATACCGCTTTGTCTGCATTTGATTCAAAATTCCGAAGCATCCTGCATACAGATGTCGATATAGGCGATGTCACTTCCATCTGCCGGAATCTGTGTACGGTCTGCTTTTGCGGCAATCACAACCTCGTCTGAAGCTGTCAGTATTTCATCTCTGCCACATTCTTTTCCGTCGCTGTACGCAATAACTTCTACTTTTCCGGCATGATATGTGGTGTCGAAAATTGTGATGTATTTCTTTGTTTCTCCGACTTTCTTACGCTCCACACTCTGCCCGTTAATCAACAGTTCTACTTCATCGGCTACAGCATACACTTCTACTTTTACAGGTTTCCCTTCGTATCCGTTCCAGTTCCAGCTGCGGACTGCATCGGACATGCTCCACTGTGTCGTACTCTGGGGTTCTCCGTAATGCTGTGGAAGTTGTACAGCGATGTACGGTGCTTTTCTCAATCCCCAGATCAGTTCTCTCCAATAAGAGATTGGTCGGCGGTTTCCAAGAATATTGATATCTCCGCAGTAGGCAATTTTGCAAGGATATAGTGCATAAACCCCATACTCTGCTGATCTGTGTAATTAATTTTTCCAATACCTGTCTCTCCGATATAATCCCAGGCTGTCCAGTCGAAATCCCCGATTACATATGGCAATTTCTCGACCAGTTCCCAGTTTTTGTCCAAATCCGGCGGATTGGTCTCAGAACCTACAAGGATGCGGTTCGGGAATAGTTTTCCGTCAATCTCATAGCGTGCTGCCGCATAGTTGTAACCGGTAATATCCACCTGGGCACATGCCTCTTTCACTTTCTCAGCTGCAAAATCACTTGCCATGAACTGTGCCATCATTGCCCCCAGATTGTTCATCATGCTTGATTTCCTGAGGTTGATCTGTTTCTGTATTCGCTGCTGCCTGTGCGGCTGCATTCTGCGCCATTAATTTTGGAAGATCATTCATGATGGCCAGAAGGAGATTCAGGCTGTTTGTCGTATATCTGGTATCATCGAGAGAACGCAATTTATCTGCTAGTTTTTGCCCCACTGCACGTCGAATTTATTTCCCGCCTCCGGAATCTCATTTCCGATGGAGTACATAATCACACACTGATGGTTATAATCTTTTTTCACCAGATTTTCGATATCGTGTTCCCACCATTCTGTCATCTGTGTACTATAATCGAATTCCACCTTGGTACTTACCATACATCCGAATACTCATCCATAACATACATTCCGTATTTGTCGCATGCTTCCAACAGCTTCCGGCTCATCGGATAATGGGCGCTGCGGATTGCATTGAAGCCGGTTTCTTTGAGTTTCTTTACCCGCGCCTCCGCAGAATGCGTAAATTCTGCTGTTCCGATAATTCCGTTGTCATGATGGATACATCCGCCGCGAAGTTTTACAACTTTTCCATTCACTCTCAATCCGTGTTTTGTATCCAACTGAAGTTTACGAATTCCGAAGGTTCCTGTTTCCTCATCAATCACGGAATCATTTTCTTTGATATACGTACGATAAGTATACAGGTATGGATTCTCCGCATCCCAACGATTTGGATTTGGTACATACATTTTCTGCTGATATTCCTGTTCAGAATGTTCCTCGACCGTCACTGACATTTCATCTGCAGCAACCACATTTCCTTCTGCATCCATCAGTTCCGTGCACAGTGTAATCTCCCGGATTCCGATTCCTGTGTAAGCGATTGTTGACTTTGCACGAATGATTGCCTGATCATCTTCCACTTCAATTGCTGCAAGCTGTACACTGTCCGGAACAAGATGAAGACGATCAGCAATCATCAGATTGACATCTCTGTAAATTCCGCCTCCTGTATACCAGCGTCCGCTCGGAACTCCATTTTTGACAACTACTTTTAATGCATTCGGTTCGTTGTAGTTCAGATATTTTGTGATATCAACATAAAAATTACTATATCCGTACGGGCATTTCCCGGCAAATGAATTGTTCACATATACAAAAGCATTCTGGTATACCCCTTCAAACTCCAGATATACATTCTTATCCTTATCATCTGCATTCATCGAAATGTCTTGGTGTACACATAGCTTTCCTCTCGGAAAAATCCATTTCCGCTTCCGTTCGGTTCTTCCGGGTTTCGCTCTCTTCCTATTGATGCATCATGCGGCAGAGTCACCTGTTTTGCCATATTGTTCCCACCAGCAATGCATCCAGGGGCTCCGCTTCCAACTGTGAATATCAGTCATGATTGAATTTTTGTTTCTTCATATTCCCATTTCCTCCTGTTATTCAAATGATTCTTTCTGAATTTGAGAGCAACATTTTTTGAAGCTAATTTTTCACATGCTCATTCATAAACTTCGCACTGAGCTGGAACGACTTCACCGGGGACTTGTCCACCCAGTTCTTATGGCTTTCCAGTATCACGGCATCCACACCGCTTTTCTGTGCAATCTCCACCATCTTCGTCAGGTTCATATTACCGTATCCAAGTTCCATACTGTCCGATTTGAGAATCTGTCCTCCGGTCCGCTCATCCTTGTTCCTCGGTCATTGATGTGGTAGAGCTTCATCCGCTCTCCCAAGCGTTCCATGAGAGCAATCGTATCCACACCGGCCTCTGTCGCCCAGTAAGAATCGAATTCGAAGTTGACATATTCCGGATTTGTCTTTTCAATCAGCACATCGTAGGCACATTTTCCCGCTCCCACTTTGCGGAATTCACAGTTGTGATTGTGATATAACAAGGAAATGCCTCCTTCTTTCAGAATTTTTCCTGCCTTATTTAGCTTCTGTGCCAATTCCAGTACCGCTGCCATATTGGAATAATCAAACCGATGCATTCCCGTAATGACAATATACTTTGTGGAAAATGTTTTTGCTTCTTCCATAATTTCCTGCGGATTTCTAAGAATGCTTCCAAGATCCTCGTGGATACTGACCACCTTAAGTCCGGTGTCCGCAATCAACTTCTTCCAGTCTAATTTCGCTGTCTTTCCAATCGGCATCCCCGCAAGGGTTGTCAGAACACGAACGATCGGCGGCATCTTTTTCATCATGAATCCATTCAGCTCGATTCCGTCATATCCGGCTTCTTTCATCAGGCGGATCGTTTCTCTTGCCTTTTCTTCGGAACCCATTGCCGTTCCGATCTGAATTAACTGAATTGCTTTTACTGCCATGTTATCTTGTCTCCTCACTTATTCCATATATGCCGAACTCTTCATGATCGTATTCAACATTCTCTTCGCACAGGTCTGCAGATCTCCAAGTGTGATCGGGCAGACTACATCGCCATCTTTCGCACCTACTGAAGCGATAATCCTCATCCACATCCTCCTGTTTCCAGGCATCGTCAGATCATTTCCTGCCTTGATACATCCTGCTGCACTGGAGCATCCGTACTTGAATTCCATTCCCTGATTCATCTCCATACCGCCGGTTGTCCCCAGTCTGTCATAACGATTCCGTCAAATCCCCATTCATTTCTCGTAATGGCTGTCAACAAATCTTTATTATTGGCAGAATGGATTCCGTTGATGAGATTGTAGGATGTCATAATGGACATCGGTTTTGCTTCTTTGACTGCAAGCTCGAATCCCTTCAGATAAATCTCACGAGCCGCTCTCTCACTGACGTGTGCATTCGTGTGCATTCTGTTATCTTCCTGATTATTCAGTGCGAAATGTTTGATAGTTGTGCCAACTCCGGCATGCTGCTGTACGCCCAATGTATCTGCTGCCGCACATTTCCTGCAACAAGCGGATCCTCGGAATAGTATTCAAAGTTTCTTCCGCACAGCGGATTTCTGTGAATATTCATCCCCGGTGCCAGCCACAGTGTCACACCGAATTCTTTCATCTCTTCCCCGACAATATCTCCACATTCTTTGATTGCATCCACATCCCATGTCTGGGCAAGCAGTGTGGCAATCGGGATTGCAGTACAGTACTGATAATAGTCAATGGCATCTTCCGGAATCTCCGGCTTTGGTGAACCGGCCATAAGTAAGTCCATTCCCGGAATTGGCGCATCACTTGTTCCCGGAATCACATTGCCTTCTGCATCTGCCTTGAAATGCTTCGACAGTCGAAGTCCTGCCGGTCCGTCCGCCAGTACCAGATTGCGAATGTCACGATCTTCAATCATCGGGAAGTGGTGTCTCCCGCCGCCCCCGGTACAACTGCAGAGGAACTGCCAATGATAGCAGTGTCACCGCCCATATTTCCTCTGGAGGTACCGACGCATAATTCTGCCATCTCCGGAATGGTCAGCTGACCAACCAGATCATCTAAGGTCGCCTGCCCTGACATGACATCCTGCATCGTAATCTTTTCTCTGAAGTGTTTGCAGCAATCTCTGCATTCGTTTCCTCATAGGTCACAGTTTTTGTTTCGATATCAGTGGAGGCGATATCGAGCTTACAAGCCTGCTCTTTTTCAGCCTCTTCCTCTGCATAACCATAAGGTGTCACATCTGCTTATGATAACTCATTCATCTCGCAGTCCAATACAAGGCGATTCGACAGTACTTCTGTCACAGTCTCCTGATCCAGCACAACTGCGGCTGACACCTTCGTTGCTCTGGAATTCACACCAACTCTGACATAATAGGTTCCTGCTTCCAATACATAAGAGGCTCTCTGTACATCATAAGATGCCATGCGATCCACCTGATAAGTGATAATAAGCTCTTCACTCTCACCCGGAGCAAGTTCCTTTGTCTTCACATAGGCTGCCAGTTCCTGATACGGCTTTTCCAGTTTGCCTGTCGGAGCGGAATAATATACCTGCACCACTTCTTTTCCGCTGTATGTAGCGCCGGTATTTGTCACACATACCTTTACGGAAATCTGTTTCGCATCTGCAGTCACTTCTTCTGTCTTTACGTCAAATGTTGTATAGGATTTTCCATAGCCAAACGGATAAGCAGGAGTCACATCAAAGGTATCGAAATAGCGATATCCGACATAGATTCCCTCTTCATAATATTCATCATGGATATCTCCGTTCATATGGCTAAACGTCTTCGCATTCGGATAATCCTCATAGTTCTCTGCCCATGTTGTTGTCAGATGACCGCTCGGAGATACCTTGCCTGTCAGTACGTCTGCAAGCGCATGTCCGCCGATATTGCCCGCCTGACTCATTAGCAGGATTGCACCGATGCCTTCCTGTGCACGTAAGAATTTTGTATCAATAACGCCGCCTACATTCAGCACTACAATCAGATTCCCGTAGGCGTTGGCAAGATTTGCAATTGCAGTTTTTTCTGTATCACTCAGCTCATAATCTCCTGCCCCCGGAGTTCTGTCTTTTCCCTCTCCGGAATTACGGGAGAGCACGTAAATGGCAAGGTCTGCTTTCATCGCATCAATTTCTTTCTGACTCACTCCGGAAATTGCCGGCTCTACAAATGGCTCCGTAAAGATTTTCATCACAGCAGCCATTCCTTTTGCTGCCATCTCCTGCTGAAGTTCTCCAAAATATCCCATTCTGGCAGTCTCTACCTGTGTATCATATGTATCCATCCATGCTTTCGTCGTCAGACTGAAGCCTGCATCTTCCAATCCCTGTTCCACGTTCACCACAAAGCGGCTGTTGACATCTCCCGAACCAGTTCCGCCTTTGATGGTTCTTCTTGCACCGTTACCGAACAATGCAATTGTTTTGACGGATTTGTCAATCGGAAGTGCTCCCTTGTTTTCCAATAATACCATTCCCTGGGATGCCACCTTTCTGGCACGCTCCATGTTTCTCTTTTCACGGGAACTGATTTCTGAATTTCCTGTTGCAAATAATTTTGGCATCGTGTGACACTCCTTTTTATAATTTCTTCACAGTACCTTCTGTGATTCCACTCTCATTGAAAGCATCCACTCTCACCCAGTAGTCCTGTCCTTTAACAAGCGCTCCTACCTTTTTGGTATTTCCGAATACCATATAGCTGTGGTACAGTTTCTCCGGCGCATGTCCCCATAGGATGTTGTAGCCCATTGCTCCATTTTCCTTGATGGACACGTTCATATCCACATCACCTTCGCGTACTGCCTCGAATTCTGGCACTTCTGGTTTCGCACCTTCCCGATACCGAATACACGTAATCCTGAGATACATGGTTTTTGATCATATGGAATCTCCAGAATGTTCAGCTTCACATAGCGGATTTGTTTTCCTGCTTCCATCACGACCAGATCATGCGGTAAATCCGTTTCTGCCTGTGATTTATCCTCCAGCACCTCAAAATGCTCGCCATCCACAGAGCCTTCCAGAATCCATCTCGTCACATGATCCTGCTCTTCGATATATCTTGGCTGTGTCTGTGTTCCTTTAATTTTCCCTGGAACCGGAATGTCAATCTTATCATCTGCAAAGTTGATCTGCACGGCACGCACATCATAGTTTTTGCCAAGGTCAATCTGTAGCCATTCTCCCGGCTTCTCAGATGCTGCTCTCCACCATGTCTGTACATTCTCATCGGCAGCTTTTTCCGGACCTTTTCCTTCTTCACAAGAAGCTGTCATTTGTTTTCCATAACTTAAAAGATACCACTTTGGATTCTCCCATGGATCCTGCTTCTCGCCTGTCACTTCCATCGGCCAGTCACCATAACGCTGGTTGCAGAATAACTCTCCGTCTACATCCCTTCCTGCCTGCCAGAGCCCGACACGACGCTCGAACTGCTGGTTCACACTGATTCGCATGGTCGAGGTATGCCACAGATTTCCCGCTGTATCCTCCATCGTTGAACCATGTCCTGCACCTGGGAGAAATCCGCCCGGCTTATAGGAGAATGGATTGTTCTTCGCCAATGTAAATGGCCCGAGCGGGCTGTCACCGATATAGACACCGTCCGCATAGACATTATACTGCGCCCCCGGACATGCATACTGTAAGTAATATTTTCCGTCCCACTTATCCATCCATGCACCCTCAATGTATGGTTTCTGACTGAGCATGCCTTTAATCAACGGAACTAGTTCTTTCGGAAGCTGCTCCTCTGTCTGATGATTCATTTTCAAAAATCCTTGAAAACGGATCTCTATCTCTTCATCTGAGAGTGGCCACTGACAGTGATCCTCTCCTGCGTTCGTACCCTTTGGCAAATGCATCTCCCTCAATCATCACCTGGCGTTCGCCGAGTGGCAGCATGGTTTTCGGATCCATCTCCACGCCCCAGAGCGGTGTTGTATTGGAACATCCCAGTAGAAATACACTCTTTTGTCATCATCCACGAACAGGTTCGGGTCCCAGAAATCAAAGGTTCCGGAATCTCTTCATACTCTCCGTTTAGGATGTCTTTCGTGCGGTAGAAATTACAAACCTCTCCGCGTCTTGATGCGCTGAAGTACACATACTCGCCCATCACACGCACATCCGGTGCGTAATCATACAGCGGAAGGTTCTCCGGCAGACGATGACTCTCCCAGTGAGCCAGATCTTCTGACACCCAGACACTTAAGTTCATCGATGCAAAAATATAATACTTTCCTTTGAAATAAATCATGGACGGGTCTGCCGCCTCGCGGGCAACCTTCAACGCCCTCTCTTGGATCCATGTTAAACTGATAGCGGTAATTGATATTTACCGGATTACAAAATATTTCATAATTAAGCCTCCCTCTTTTGTTTCAGTTGATTCTTCACTTTTTTATAAATAATTACCGTAAGTACCGATGTCACTACAATCGAAATAAAATCGGCCATCACATGTGCGGTTGGAATACCCATCATCTTCATGATCGCATTCATAATGTAAAGAAGCGGTATGAGTAGTACTCCTTGCCTCAAAACTGATGTAATCGTCGCCATCAAAGCACTCCCTGTCGCCTGCATAAAATTCTGTCCGATATAATATATCCCTACAAATGGAGCAGACAACAACTGAATGCAGACAATCTTCTGTCCCAGCTCAACAACTTCCAAATCCCGGATAAACAGACCAACCAGAGCTTTGCTTCCAAGCATTCCCACCGCTCCGAAAACAACGCCAATCCCTAATGTAAGAATAAATAACTTCATCACGACCTCTTTGATACGTCTCATATCCCCGGCACCGTAATAATACGCCATCAGTGGCTGAACACCCATACAGAGCCCCATCTGGAGTAATCCTACTATCATCGTTGCCTTGCCTGCTGCCGCCATCGCCGCAACTGCACTTGTTCCGTACAGTACAAGGAGTTGGTTGCTGAATGTTGATGCAAACCCATTTAAAATGTTGGAAATGGCATTTGGAAATCCAAGTGCAAATACTCGCCCCAGATGTCGTACACTTTCTCTCGCCGGTTTCGGATTGAATGTCAGAATCATTTCATGATGCATTTTATACCAAATCAGATAGACAATGCCAATTACATTACTCAGCACGGTAGCCAGTGCGGCTCCTGATACACCCATTTTCACACCAAGGATCAACACCGGATCCAAAAGAATATTCATACCGGTTGAGACAAAATTGGCAATTAAACCTGGTTTAATCGCACCCTCTCCCCTGACAAGACAGGCAATTTCATAATTCAAAAGCATTGCCGGTGACCCCACTGCCAGAATAAGCATGTAATTTCTTGCATACTGCCACATTTCCTCATTGGTTCCGAGGAATTTCAACAAAGGATTCGAAAAAACTATAATCAGACCTGCTATAATCACTCCTAATAAAATGGCTGTCCAGATACACAAGCTCATATAGCTGCGTTCCCGTTTCTTCTCTCCTGCTCCGAGTGCCTGCGCAATCAGGGTGCAGCCACCATTTCCAAGCAGCATACTGACCGCTGTCATAATACTGAACACCGGCATAATAAGGGATACTGCCGCAACCTGTGTGTAATCATTCAAAAAGCCAATGAAATACATATCCGCCATGTTGTAGATTATCATAACCAGAACCGAGATCAAGGATGGGATCCCCATGGAAAATATTGCTTTCCATACCGGTCTCTTAAATATTTCCTGATTTTGCATCGTTTTCTCCTTCCCCATATGCCTTATTGTAAAATTCCAGTTTAGCTTCCGCCAAACTGTAATTTCTACATTTTCCATATTATTGAGCCTTCTGCTGTTTCAGAGCCTCTTTCTTTTCTGCGATACGTTTCTGAACCGCTACCATATCCTCACGATTGAGATGACAGAATTTCATAGCAACCAATGTGCAGATCCACCCCAACATCGGAAGTGCATATGTAAGACCAATTGTCAACACCAATACACCAGTTGTACACTCATCTCCCGGCTGTGGCATCGTTGATGTATATCCAATCAGAGCTACTGATGCAGATGCAATCAACGCACCAAATGAACTGATAATTTTATCCAGGAAGCTGTATGTACCGGATACAACTGCCGGAACATATTTTCCTGTTCTGTCTAACTCATAGTCAACGATGTCTGCCATAAATGAAGTATTTGCCGTCGACACACACATTTTTGCTCCGTTTAAAAATAATGTCAGTACCACATAGATAATCATACTTGAACTGAACATCACACCGATTTTACTCGGATCTATAACAACGAAGAATACAATTAAGATTGCACCCAATACCAGACATACCTTTGTCCATGTGGTAATTGCTTCCTGACTTCCGTGCTTTCCTGCATATCTTGCACCAAAAATTGCAAATATAATCGATGGCAGCATAGAAACCATTCTAATATAGAAGATAATCCCATATTTCCGATAATAATTCCACCCATCATTGTCGTAATGACTGCCTGTGACGCTGTTACCTGTGCAATCTTATCTGATGCAGCTGCCGCAACGTAACACTGCAGAGGTTTGTTTTCCTTCAGAACAGCAACCATATCTTTCACTTTCAATGGTTCTTTTTTTACATTCAATCCTTCAAAGTTCTCCGGTTTATCAAACTCACTTACCCCTAGACATACAAGAACAAGTCCAATAAATGAAATCATAATTACTAACTTACATACTGCTGAGAGGTATTCCAGGTTGATTGTTCCGCCAAACTTAGGAAGAAGTACTACATTAAATACAATTCCCAATGTCATCAGGGAGCAGATAGTTCAATGCTGTCACCCATACGCCGATTGTCGGACGCTGTTTTGGATCATTACTGATCAGTACCGGAATTGTCTGTCCTGTCATATTTACGATAGTATATCCAATTACATATACAACATAAAGTACTGTGAATACAACGATACCTGCAATACCTGTAAACTTCCCTGTCAACCAGCTGAACATTCCCAGCAGTCCTATTGCTTCAATGCCCCATCCTGCAACCATTAGGATCCGAATTTTACCAAACTTTGTGTTTACGCGGTCGTACACAAATGCAAGCAGCGGGTCTGTAATTCCATCCAGAATACGTGTACATGTCAAAATCACACCCACAACGGCCGTTGCAACTCCGAATCCAATACTTGCACTGTAGCTTGCCATTCCAATCAACGAATACACGCTCATTCCAATGAAGGCGTTACATGCATAACAGATGATCTGCCACAATTTCGCACGGCGATACTGCACACCGTCAATTTCACTTTGGGTTAATTTTTTCTTCTTTTCTTTCATTCTTATGTTCCTCCCAATACCTTTTTTGTTTTGATTCTTTATCTTGATTATAAAAGTGCCACCCCGGTTGTGTAACAAATTTTTCGTGTTTTCGTTTCTTTTTTCATGATATATATATCACATGACGAATATCATAACATTTCACGATAAAATTGTCTTTTCACTCAGCTTTATCTTCCATAATAAAGGAAAGGATTATAATAGAAAGAAGAAAGGACTTAATCTTATGAAACTAAAGGAAAGATTGATATGATGGCTTTTAAAAGAATTGAAGAAATGTACCGGAGAGGTGTTTTTTGAAACGCCCGACGGAGACTGCCTTGCTTTGAAATCTGCACTGAGCCAGTACATCTTCTGTACGATTGCCAATGAACCGGAACTTTTTGAAACCGGAACACTTCGATTTGAGTATGAATCCGATATATCGTTGCTTCTCCCGTGGATAGAAGAAATATAGAATTCGAAATCTTTGAATAAATAATAATGAAAAGTGGAGGATATGAGATGACAATAAATGAACGGCTGGAATTTTTCAAAGAAATGCTGCGCTGCAATTATGATGTGTATTTATGGACGTATACTCCTGAATTAGAACTTATTCATACAAACTGCCCTCAGGATCTTGTAATCAGTGATGCCTCCTCTATTCTGGATTTTGCTGACACTTTACAAGAATATGTCACATCCGGAAAACCCACACCGATATGGCTGGATTCCTCTATGGGTCTTCTTTACATTTCTGTTTTCGAATACGAGGAGACTGAATTAAAGCACATTCATATGCTGGGACCTATTTTAAGGGGCAAGAACTCGCATTTGTTAATTAAAAAAGACCTGGATTCGCGTACGCTTTCTGTAAAACTTCGCTCGAAAATATTTCGGCAGATCGATCAGATTCCGGTAATGCCTTCCTCAAGTCTTTACCAGTACACCCTGATGTTTCACTATGCTGTTACAGGTGAAAAAATTACTACCGCCGACATTTCTTATCCACAGGGGCAGACTTCAGATTCTAATGACCTCAAACTGATATCTGATGAACATGCCGGTATCTGGAAAGCCGAGCAGGAGATGCTTCAGATGTTCCGGGAAGGAAGTCCTGATTATAGGAAGGCTCTTGGCAAATCCACCAATCTAAGCAGTGGTGTAAAGTTTGATATCGGTGATTCTCTCCGTAAACAGAAAAATGATGTAATTGTTCTGCTCGTACTCTGCTCACGTGCTTCGATTGAAGGCGGATTAAATCCTTCCATTGCCTACACATTAAACGACTATTACATGCAGAAGCTCGAAGAAGCTAAAAGTGCATCTACCATAAATAACTTAACCCATACTATGCTGGAAGATTTTATGCAGCGTGTCCGCTCTGCAAAACAGACTACTGATGTTTCTTCCCAGATTCAGAATATTTGCGACTACATCTCCGTGAACCCCGGGGAGAAGTTCTCAATTGCAGAACTTGCTGAAAGAACCGGCTACACAGAATATTATTTTTCCCACAAATTCAAGAAAGAAATCGGTATCAGTATTGCAGACTTTATTAAACAGGTAAAATTAGAAAAAGCAAAGCTGCTGCTTAGTGCAACCACTATGAATATTCAGGAAATCAGCGATGAACTCGCCTTCGGCTCGAAGTTATTTCTCCTCTTCCTTCCAGAAGGCATTCGGGATGTCACCGAGCGATTATCGGAATAAAAATACAAAGCTGTAGTTAGCAAAGAAAAAGGCTCATCCCGGTTTAAGCCAAACTCCCGGATGTGCCTTCTTTTCTTTACGTTTTTCTTGTTGTAACTGACGGCCTGCCTATTCGCCTTTTTTAATCTGCTGAAGCATGCGGTTTAAGCCCTTCACCTGTTCCTCTGTGATACTGTCTTTCATATGTCCTAACATACTTTCCAGCGTCATTCTTCCCATCATGCGGACCAGATTCGGATTGTCTTTGACACTTTCTGCCACATCTCCTCTTGATTCTGCTCCAGGTGCCTGTGCCATCAGTTCTGCTAGAATTGCACCTGCTTTCGGACTTGCCTTAATCTCACTCATTTTATCTTTGATAGAATAGCATTCCGGTTTATATGGTTCATCATCAAACCAGTTAATAACATCTTTGATTTCTCCCATCACGTAATCCGGATTTGCTTCCTCTACCTTACGGATGTGGATGCTGTCCTCTTCTGCGCCTGCTTTCGCAACAATCTCATGCTCCCCTGTCATCGGAACTGCAAATCGGAAAATACGACTTCCGTCCTGAGTTTCTAACAATGTTCCGTCTACATACAAAGATACTGTTGTCTGATTGGAATATACTTTTACTTCAGTTGTGTCTTCCTTGCGGTCTACATATCTGCTTCCACAGATGTGAACGAAAGCGTCCTCTTTGTTCCAGTATGCTTTATACAGATAGAATGCATCCTTTTTCAGCTTTCTGTCCATTGTGACAAGCCCTTTCTGGTTCACTCCATGCTTGCCGCCTTCATCACGGCCGTCTGCCGCGAAGTCAAACATATTCCATACGTGTGTTGCCCACAGATATGGACGTTCCTCAATCATTTTCAACATATGCTCATGATATACTGTCTGGTAAGTCTCAGAATAATCTCCGTGAGTCGGATTTGTGCTCTGGTACTGTGGATTAGCGTCTGCACCATACTCAGAAAATCCGATACAACGATCCGGATATTTCGCATGATACTCATCAAAAAATTCATCATTCTGTTCCAGTTCACCCAGATACCATCCGAAATACAGGTTATAGCTGTTCACATCCGGAATCTCCAACAACGGGCTGTCTGTCTCCTGCATGAATACATTTGCCATCGTTGTGAAACGAGTCTTGTCTAACTTGTGGCACAGATCATTCAGCAATCTGTGGTTTTCTAGTAAATCCTCGTCAACCGGTGTTGCGGCTGTGATTTCGTTGGAAAGTCCCCAGCATACAATGGACGGATGATTGTAATTCTGTACAACAAGCTCTTCCATCTGACTTAATGTGTTAGCACGTCCGTTTGGCATATGCATAGTAATATACGGAATCTCTGCCCATACAACCATTCCATACTCATCACACAAATCATAGAATTCCTGTGCATGCTGATAATGCGCAAGTCGGATTGTGTTCGCACCGATTTCCTTGATGATCTCCATATCTTCTTTGTGCATCTCATAGCTCAATGCATTTCCTGCTCCGGTACGATCCTGATGACGGCTGACACCACGCAGTGGATATACGCGTCCATTTAATACGAATCCTTTTTCCGGATCTGTGTAGAAGCTTCTGCATCCAAATGTAGTCTCTGTCACATCTCCGCTTGAAAGTTCTGCCTTTGCATGGTATAAGTACGGATCATCCACACCGTCCCACAGGTGAACGTGCTCCAGTTCGAATGTTGCTTCTGCGTGTCCGTCAACAACCGAAACTGTCTTTGATTCACTCTCTTCTCCTGTGATTGTAATCACGACTGAATCCGCATTTCCTGTCACCCATGTCTCCACCTTCACAGATGCTTTTCCTGTCGGCACGCGATTTTCGTCACACTCTACGGTCGGAGTCACTGCAATTCCATTTCCTCCCGCATAATCCAGTTCGAAATGGCTTTCCGGTACAACAATCAAGTTCACCATACGATACAGACCGCCATAGAATGTAAAGTCTGCTTTCTGTGGATACACATAATTATTGTCTGCATTATTCAAGGCAACTGCCAGCACGTTTTCTTCCTGCAGCTTATCTGTCAGATTCACACGGAATGTAGAATATCCACCCTCGTGATGTGCCACTGCTTCTCCGTTCAGATAGACATCTGCGATCACAGATGCACCAAGGAATTCCACATATACCTGACTTCCTGCTTCTAATTCCGGTTTCTGAAATTTTGTCACATACCAGCAGGTACCTCTGTGGTAGTCATTGCCGCCGTCCTGTCCGTCTACGGCATTCCATGTATGCGGAAGACTTACTGCAGTTCCTTTCTTTGATGCTGCATCTGCTGCATTCTCTGCTTCTTTCACAAACATCCAGTTGTCTTTTAATTCCATTACATTTCTCATATTCTAATAATCTTTACCTTTCATTATTTTGTATAATTTCCAAGTACAGTAAGACTTGGTTTTGCTGTACGTGTCTGTGTTGTGCGGTCTACGGAGATCAGACCAAATGTCATTCCGAATCCTTTCTGCCACTCTAAATTATCCATCATAGACCAGTACATATATCCTTTGACCGGAATGCCATCCTGAATACAGTTCTCCACACCTTTCATCGCTGTCTGAATGTAAGCAACTCTTCGTGTATCATCTGCTGTTGCAATACCGTTCTCTGTCACCATGATCGGCATCGGCATTTCCTCATATACTCTGCGGATCACATGCTCTAAGCCTTCCGGATAATATTCATAATCCATCTGTGTGATCTCTGCTCCCTCCGGAACCGGAAGAATTCCGTTTGGTCCAATGAGTGAACGGGAGTAGTTCTGTAAACCAAAGAAATCATCCTCTTTGATATAAGGAACGTAGTGTGTAAATTCATCCACCCATTCTTTAGCAGCTGTCTCTTCTCCGCCTTCCTGTGCCTGAATATCATGCAGTGATAAGGTAAGACCAATCTGAAGTTCCGGTTTTACTGCTTTCATAGCTGCTCTTGCTGCCTGATGTGCACGAATCACAAGCATGTCACCCTCCGGTGTTCTTGCACTGACAAATGTCTGGAGAGTATCTGTTCCGAATATTTCCACGTTCTCTTCTTTCTGTTTCTGCATATTTGCCATCATGTCGTTGAAATTCATTCCAACCTGAGCAGTTCCTTCCAGATCCTTTTTCTCTTCTGCTCCACCCTGCTGCATTCGCTGCATCTTTGCCATCATCTGTGCTCTGTAACGTGCGGAGATTGCAGCTACCTGGATTCCCATATTCGCCTCATTGATGGTGCAGACATAATGCATCAGATCGCCCAACTGCTCTGTTACATACTGACAATAGTTCTTGAACGCCTCTACGGTTGCTTCATTCTCCCAACCGCCATTCTCAATCAACCATTTTGGAGATGTGAAATGCATCATCGTCACGATCGGCTCTACCCCATTTTCTCGGCAGCATGTAAGAACTTTACGGTAATGTTCAATCTCGTTCTCATCATAGACACCCTGCTTTGGCTCGATTCTTGCCCATTCAATAGAGAAGCGATATGCATTCAGACCGGCTTCTGCGACCATCTTGATATCCTCTTCATAACGGTTGTAATGATCCACCGCATCTAAAGAGGGCTCATTAAAATTTCCGTATTTCATGTGCTCCATTGCCCAGTAATCGCTGTGTATGTTGTTACCTTCTACCTGATGTGCTGCAGTTGCTGCACCTACCAGAAAATCTTGTGGTAATGTATTCATCATTTCGTTCTCTCCTTTTTCATTTCAATTATGCTGCCCTTTACAGCTTTCCTATTTTCAAGTATAGAATATCTCAAAGTACTTTTTTCCATGAATAGGAATTCACGTTTTTGTTAGCATTTTCATTATCTTTTCTCGATTTTAAGAACATGTATTACTTTTTGGAATACCTGACTATAATTGGTTCGGAATAAGGAGGTCCTCTAATTCCGGACATATAAAGATAGCGAATAAAAATGCTCCCGTAGCTTTGCTCGTTTCAAGCAAAACTACAGGAGCACCCAAAAAAGGCTACACGGTTCATAACTTTATGATTTTCTATTTGAATAAAGTGTTTCCCTGTCAATATATGATAGGGAGGCATTTTTGTAATATATCAGTCCACCGTATCCGCCAGAAGCCATCCGATAGGAATTGCCCACCAAATTGCTGTTACGCCGATAATCGGTGCAAAGACATAAGCTAATACAACTCTTGTTCCAAGAGAAATGACAGTCAGTATAAAGACATTTCTGCACGCCCAATCCCTCTGTAAAATCCATACAGAAGAAACAGACAGCCAATTCCCGCAGTTCCTTGTGAAATTACGGTAGCAATCGCTGCTCGGGCGTTCCCATTTTTAGGGAAATCACAAAATATAAATCCAAAACAACGTTTAAAACCGAGGATACTGCCAAAAAATATAATGGTACAATCGAATTTCCTACTGAGCGCAAAAGATACGCATAGAAATTATACAAAATATAAAGACTATTCCCACAAAATAATGCTCCACTCCCCATACACAGCCCTATAATCAGCGATGTTAAAAATGTCATCAATGTGTATGCCGATCCAACTGCCGCCAATGCGTCGGAACCGATAAACCGTCCACAATAAAACATATCTGCGATATTATATATTTGCTGCAAGAAATTACCAGCATCATCGGTAATGCAAAGAGTAGCATATTTTTCACAATAGGTCCTTCGGTTAACTTCATATTCTTCATTATTTCAAATACTTCCTCTATTCAGTAATTTAGTAAATTCATTCTTAATATTATAACATCAATTTCATCATCCGTGCCCACTTCTCCAACAGATTCTTCTCCCTTGTCGATTATTTTACATTTCCTTCCACATTGATGATTGAGTTTCTGTTCATTCTCGCTATACTGGCAATTGTACCCCAAAACAGAAACACCTCTTGTTGCTGTTCGCATCCATCTCATGAGCAGCAGCAAGATCCGGTAGAATTATTCACAAATATCAGGAGGAATTATCATGGCAAATAAAAGAACTTATTTAGTAACCGGTGCGGCAGGATATCTCGGAAGTGAAGTATGCAGACAGCTGTTGGAGCAGAACGAAAGCGTACGTGCATTTGTACTGCCGAACGATCCTGCAATTCAATACATTCCAAAGGACGTAGAGATTGTAGAAGGTGATCTCAGAGATAAAGCATCTTTAGAAACTTTCTTCCATGTAGATGCGGATACAGAAACAGTGGTTCTGCACTGTGCAAGCATCGTTGCACTCGGCATGGAGATGCCGAAGATTGTGATGGACATCAATGTAGGCGGAACTCAGAATATTATTGATCTGTGTCTGGAGCATAAAGAATGCAAAAAGTTAGTATATGTAGGAAGCACTGGTTCCATTCCGGAAGCGCCGAAAGGCTCCGTAATGAAAGAAATCAGCTATTACGATCCGGAACCGGTGATCAGTGCTTACGGAAAATCCAAAGCAATGGCCTCCCAGCTTGTGTTAGATGCAGTAAAGAACCAGCATCTGAACGCCTGCCTTGTACTTCCAAGCGGCATCCTTGGACCTGGAGACAATGCAATCGGACAGGTAACCGATGGACTGCTCAAACAGATGAACGGAGAAGCTGCCATCGGAATCAACGGAACCTTTAACTTGTGTGATGTAAGAGACCTTGCAAACGCAGTCATCCTGGCAGTAGAAAATGGAAAATCCGGAGAGAGCTATATTCTGGCAAATGAAGTCATTACTTATCCGGAATTTGCAAACATTGTTGCAAAAGAAGGTCGCTGCAAACGTCCGCTCTTCTTCCTTCCTCTTCCACTGGCTTCTTTCGTTGCAAATATATTGGAAAAGCAGGCGCAGAAGAAGGGCTCCACACCTGCACTTACAAAATACATGATTTATAATCTGTCAAGAAATAATGCTTTCGACTCCTCAAAAGCAAAAAAATCTTGGCTACAAGACCAGACCTTTCCATGAGACGATTCGAGATGAGATTGCATGGTTGAAGGAAATTGGAAAACTTCAGGGAACCAATACCGTCAACACGGTTTCATTCAACGACTGAATCAATTCGGCAACCTGCTGCGGAGGCTCCTGTACCGGTTTCCAGCCAATTGCTGATGATTCCTGATGTTCCTCCTGCAAGATAAGCATAGACGGCCGCCTGTTTTGGATTACTCGTATAGTCCGCCTCCGGTGTGAGGTGAGATAACGCATATCCGGAACAGGCATCCGTAAGCCGTTTCATAAAATCATCATTCGAAGAATTTGCAAGCAACGGCAAAAGAAGTTCTCGATTTTCTCGGAGTGAGGTCAGCAGAGTGACTAATGCCGGTACAGTTTCGTTCTGTACATAGGAATCCAATAATTTTTCAAATGCCTCTACGGCTTCATTCTCCAGTTTTTCCATAAGATCATACACATCCTGATAGTGTTTATAAAACGTGCTGCGATTGATTTCTGCATGTTCACAGATTTCCTTTACCGTAATCTTGGCAACTGGTTTCTCTTTTAGAAGTTCCAGAAAAACATTCTGAATCATATGTACTGTGTAGCGAACTCGTGCGTCTGTTTTCATTGATCTGCCTCTCTTTCTTGACATTTATTATAGAAATATGATTCATTTTATGTGTGGAAAAATTCTTGTTTTTGTTCCTATTTTCATGTCAAATCACCAGAATGCTTTTGTAAACGATAATCTTGCCTATCCTTATTCTTAGATGTAGAATGCAGTTAGTATCTTACAAGGAGCATTAAATATACACTATGAAACTAATTACCATTAAAGCCGAAAATTCAGTATAGCACTTCAAACATAACCGCGCGAAGCCGATGTCTGAGTCGGCATCTGCCTTATTTTCAATAGCAGATGCCGGCGAGTTTCGGTTCGCGCGGTTTTATATTGTCTGTGAAGAGATGCCATTAGGGACACCAGAAAGTCCGCCCATTGTCTCCGGTGTGTCGGGCATGCGCCCGTCAGATTGTCCAAACGTGGAAGAGACACGGAATCCGATGCAAACATTCAGCTGGAAGAAATGCTCACATTTTTCTCCAACGAATATTCCATCTGCATTTCCACATGAAATCCTCAAGTGTGTTTCTTGTAATATTACTTATCGTCCAAAGAACGATATGCTTATTGCGGCAGTTCCTGATTCGCACTTTATTTGCTTATTCCACCTCAAGCTTCAGCATATAGATGCAGTTCGGCTTGTCTACCTTCACCGGGGAACCGGTCTCAAGCGAATAACCGTCCTTGTAATCGATAGTGTAGCTGAAAATATCGTTGGAATTGTTGTTCAGTGTCAGATAATGCTTCTCATCCGGATAGATGGCAAGCATCTTCGGGTAATCGCTGTTCACCTTCGTCGTAAATACCGGGTGAGCATTCCCGTCTTCTCCTCGATCTAGCACACGACAGAGTTCACGCCTGCATTGCTGCGGAACAGATACTTACCGCTCTTCGAGATCTCCATGCCCGATGCCGCACAAGTATCCTCCTCCTTCTTCGGGGAAGTGCTGATGGTCTGGATCTTCTCAAATACCGGCTCATTATCCTGCACAGAATAATGATATACCTCCACGATGTTGAGCAGTTCATAGAGAATGTATGCATATTCGCCGTTTCTGGAGAAACGGATCATACGCGGTGCAGACTCGAGCGGTCCACGGATAATGTCGATGAGCTCCAGCTTACCGTTCTCATAATCCACGCGGTAGACTTTTACCTGATCCAGTCCGTTGTCAACCGCACACAGAAACTTCTGGTCCGGCGTCAGCTTCACGCAGTCCACATGCGGTACGAAGTTGCGGTGTGCAATGCTTCTTCCGATTCCTTTGTGGAAAATACCGTCCGCGATCCCGCCGATGCTTCCGTCCGCTTCCAGATGCATCATGCTCACGGCCGTCATGATGTCCGCCCACGAAAAGATAGCGGTTGCCGTCATCCACTTCCACATAGCAGCCTCTCATTCCGCCGATCCACTGCTTGTTGATCGGAGTAAGATCGCCGTCCTTCTCAATACGGAAGGATTCCACACCCTCATCCGCAATGGAATACAGAAATCTGCGGTCCTTGGAGACAACCAGATCCGACGGATTGTTGATCGGAACCACCTTACGTTCCGTCAGTTTTCCCGCCTCAACGTCTACATCATAGATATGGATTCCTACGCTGTTCTCGTGTGTATAAGTTCCTACATATGCAACATACTTCTCCTGCTTCATCGTCTTCCACCATCCTATTCTTTTCTTCGCAAAATGTCATACATGGCAAGCGGCTGTCCAAGGTCGATATAAAGCACCTGCTTCGGATGCGGTGCGGACTCCATATCATTCCCTCTTCATCCACGATTCGCTGCACAGTCACCGTGATATTGGCACCATCCGGCTTCATGACCTCGATGCTCTCCCCGACAGAAAACTTATTGCGCTGTTCCACCCGGTAGAGTCCCTCTTCGTTCTGCTCTCCGACAATACCCAGATACGTGTACTCCTTCACGTAGGTGTTGTTATCATAAATCTGCGCTTCGTCCGAAGGTTTGCCGAAGAAAAATCCGGTCGTAAACTGCCGGTAGGTACAATTTGAAATCTGCTCCTGATACCACGCCATATGCTCCCTGTAAAGCTCCGGCGACTGCTTGTAGTCATCAATGGCTCTTCGATACGTTCGCCACCCGTGGCAACATACAGTGCTGTCTTCATTCTATCCTCAATTTTAAAACTGTCAATACCCGACTCCATCAATTCCGGAATATGTTCGATCATGCAAAGATCCTTGGAATTGAAAATATAAGTACCGCGCTCATTCTCATAGACCGGCAGGTATTCTCCGGGCGTTTTTCCTCCACAACAGAGTATTTCCAGCGGCACGGATGCGTGCACGCCCCCTGGTTGGCATCCCTTCCGGTAAAATAGTTGGACAGCAAGCACCTTCCCGAGTAGGAGATGCACATTGCCCCGTGAATGAACGTCTCGATCTCAAGATCGTCCGGAATATTGGCACGGATTTCCTTGATCTCAGCCAGCGACAGCTCTCTCGCCGACACCACGCGCTTTGCCCCCTGCTCATACCAGAACCGGTAGGTACCGTAATTGGTGTTGTTTGCCTGCGTACTGATATGGCGCTCAATCTCAGGACAGACTTCCTTGGCAATCATATAGACCCCCGGATCGGAAATGATCAGCGCATCCGGCTTTATTTCCCGAAGCTCAGCAAAATACTCTCTCACACCGTCGAGATCCCCGTTGTGCGCCAGGATATTGGCGGTAATGTATACTTTCACATCATGGGCATGTGCAAAAGCAATCCCCTCCCTGATCTCTTCCATGGAAAAATTCTTCGCCTTCGCGCGGAGTCCGAACGCTTCGCACCCCGATATATACTGCATCCGCTCCGTAGATCACTGCAATTTTTAATACTTCCAGACTGCTCGCCGTTATCAGTAACTCCGGTCTTCTCATATTCTCGTTCCTCTCTATTCCTGCATGCCTGCCATCTTTAGCGCCTTGTGCTCAAGGTGATGCCGTCTCCCACCGGGACGCAGTCACCAGTTCTTCACTGTGCGTCAGGGTGTACAGATACTCCCGCATGCGCTTATGGTGCGGTTCCGCCTTGTAACTGCAAACCGTGATTCGATCACATCGCCGTCCTGCACACATTGTCCGACACCAGCACGCCGTCCCTCGCCAGAAGACGCAGAATCTCCGGCAGGAAATGGATGTACTGCCCCTTTGCCGCATCCATAAAAATAAAATCATACGGACCTTCCAGCGTCTTTAACACTTCCGCGGCATCGCCCTCCAGCAGCGTAATCTGCGCTTCCTTTCCGGCTCTCTTAAAATTCTCCTGGCAATCGGAATCCGCTTTTCGTAATTCTCGATCGTTATAATCTGACGGCACGGGATCGTACTCCGCCATAGGATGGCGGAAAATCCCACCGCAGTCCAACTTCTAAAATACGTGCCGGCTTCTTCATGGCAAGCAGAAACTTCAAAAAGCTCTGCATCTCCTTCCGAATAATCGGCACGTAATCGGCTGTCGCTTCCCGCTCAATCTGATCGAGCATCGCAGTATTTCCCGTATCCAGAGAATTGATATAGGTCACAAGTCTCTCATCTACTATCACGGTGTCTCCTCTGCATCCCCTGCATCTTCTGCGGTCTGTGTATCGTCCGTCTCATCTGTCAGATACTCTGCCCCGGTGTTCGCGGTATCCTCAGTGTCCTCGGTACTTTCCGTATCACCGGCATCCGCTGCCATGATCACGAACATCTCCGCGCGGTCATCGAGGTATTTAACGTGTAAACACCGGTTTGAGTTTTCCGGAGTAAGCAGATAACTTCAGCTGGGCATAGAACAGATTCGCATCCTCCACCAGTCCCTCTTCTTTTAACATCTTTCCGATATCATGCTCTGACATATCCGCCGTCACGGATACGGTCACATCCCTGCCCGGCGCTTCGTCCACCGGGCTCTCGGTAAACACCCGGTATCCGAAGTCATAGCAGTAGAGCCAAGTTCAATCAATCCCACCACAACAAGCAGTGCGACCAGGATGGAAAAGCTGATACTGACAAATTTGAAAACGACTTTGTTCCATTTCATAATCTTCTACACTTCCATAATTATCGGCATAATCATCGGGCGTCTCTTCGTCTCTTTCCATACAAAATCTCCCAGAGAATCCTTGATCTCCGTCTTAATCTTGCCCCAGTCTGTAATGCCTTTATCCATACAGTGCTGCATTGTATCGTCAAGCAGGTGCTTGGCGTCGTCCATCAGTCCCTCTGCACCGCGGACATAGACGAATCCGCGGGATACGATATCCGGTCCGGCAAGCACCTGTCCGGAACCGCCCTCCAGTGTCAGCACGACGATAATGATACCGTCCTCTGCCAGATGCTGGCGGTCACGCAGCACGATATTGCCGACGTCGCCGACGCCGAGACCGTCTACCATGATAGCTCCGGTGTGTACGCGTCCTGTCACTGCCGCAGCCTCGTCGTTTAGCTCAAGCACATCTCCGGAGGAGAGCAGGAAAATGTTCTCTTTCGGATTCCCAGTTCCTCTGCGACCTTCGCCTGCGCGATCAGATGGCGGTACTCACCGTGTACCGGAAGCGCAAACTTCGGCTTCACCAAGGAATAGATCAGCTTGATCTCCTCCTGGCAGGCATGTCCGGAAACATGGACATCCTGGAAGATTACATTGGCGCCCTTCATCGACAGTTCGTTGATAATGCGCGATACTGCTTTTTCATTTCCCGGAATCGGGTTGGAACTAAGAACAATCGTATCGTTCGGCTTGATCGTCACTTTCTTGTGCACGCCGCTTGCCATGCGGGAAAGCGCTGCCATCGCCTCACCCTGGCGTCGTGATGATGACGGTCTGCTCATCCGGTAGCGCTTCAGCTCCTCAATGTCGATTAACGTATTGTCCGGAATACTGATATATCCAAGTTCGGAAGCAATTCCGATAATGTTGACCATGCTTCGTCCCTCAACCACCACTTTGCGGCCGTTCTTGTACGCTGTATTGATGATCTGCTGCACACGGTCGACATTGGACGCAAAGGTTGCAATGATGATCCGGTGATTCTTATTGTCTGCGAAAATCTCATCAAAGGTCTTACCGACCGTCTTCTCCGACATGGTAAATCCCGGGCGCTCAGCGTTCGTACTGTCGCACATCAGCGCCAGCACACCTTTTCTTCGATCTCACCGAAACGTGCAGATCGATGGCATCTCCGAATACCGGAGTGTAATCCACCTTGAAGTCTCCGGTGTGCACAATAATACCTGCCGGGGAGTAGATTGCGAGCGCCGCCGCATCCTGAATACTGTGGTTCGTCTTGATGAATTCCACGCGGAAGCAGCCGAGATTGATATGCTGTCCGTATTTTACAACCTTGCGCTTTACCTTGGTGAGCATATTGTGCTCTCTTAACTTGTGCTCAATGATACCGTTCGTCAGCTTGGTGGAATAGATCGGCACATTGATCTCTCTTAACACATAAGGGATTGCTCCGATGTGGTCCTCATGACCGTGTGTGATAAAAAATCCCTTGACTTTGTCAATGTTGTCCTTCAGATAGGTGATATCCGGGATGACCAGATCGATTCCGTACATGTCATCCTCCGGAAAAGACAGACCGCAGTCCACAACAATAATACTGTCCTCATATTCAAAGGCAGTAATGTTCATACCAATCTGCTCCAATCCTCCTAACGGAATGATTTTGAGCTTTCCACTATTCTCTTTTTTTTTTTTCAAAATATTACCTCCATTATTATTTGTCTCTTAAAATGCAATGTCCGCGTCGTCGAGCAGCTCTGCAAACACTTTTCCGATGGCAGAAAGCTCCGTGTCGTCTTCCACAAGCACGTAGACAGATTCCTCGTCTTTCGTTTCCACCTCTTTTAAAATATACGCATCACAGTCGCCGTCTTCCTCTTCCGTCGCCAGAAGGTAGTGCGTGCCGCCAACCTTTGTCTCCTCAACCACGAAAAACGCGAGCGATTCTCCGGTGTCCGGATCCACAAACTTTACTTTTCCATATTTACTCCATTCAATGTTTCTGAAACGCGAGTGAATCCAGATATCCCTGCAGAATAAACACTGCCGCGATCTCATCCACATACTGTTTGCGATTCTCTCTGCGTATTCCACTCTCCATCATGTGCCGGTCTGCTGCAACCGTCGTAAGTCTCTCATCCCACAGGACGACAGAAGCCCGGTGCGGCTCCAGCATCTGTGCAAACTCTTTCGTCTTCTCGCAACGCTCTCCCTCGGTATTGTTCATATTCTTGGGATAGCCGAGCACAATGCGCTCCACCTGATATTCTGTTACAATCTGTTCTATTCTTGCCAGCGTCTGACGCAGCTTGTTCGGAGACTGTCTTCTCACGATCTCCAGTCCCTGCGCCGTCAACATAAGTTCATCACTGACTGCCACACCGACAGTCTTCGAGCCAAAATCCAAACCTAATATCCGCATCTTCTATTCCCAGTTGTTATTCCTGATGTAAGCCTTCAGCATCTCCTCTACCAGCTCGTCACGTTCTACTTTCATGATCAGGCTTCTTGCATTATTATGACTGGTGATATAAGTAGGATCTCCCGACATAATATATCCAACAATCTGATTCACCGGATTGTATCCCTTCTCCATAAGCGCACGATAAACAATCGCGAGCACGTCGCTCACGCGAAGTTCCGGTCCTTTTCCACTTTAAAATATTGTTGTTATTGATCTCCTGCATATTTGTCACGCCCTTATATCTGCCGGACTTTAAAGCGGTGCTGCCAGCCCTCTCTTGTCGAAAAAGCATTGCTGTTTTATTCTAATATAGTTTGTCTTAAAATTCAACTAAAAGATAGATGTCTTCTGTTAATTGTGTCTTTAAGGTGCCCGTCACAAACGTGTTGGAAAGATCTTTTTCTGTCTCCACCGCCACTTTCACATACTCTTTTGTGTACCCGGTGTAGTAACGCTTTCCATCATATAAAACTCTTCCTCCAGAAGTGCCGTCACCTGTCTGCCGAGATAATACCGGCGGAACTCCTCCGACATCCTGTGACCGAGTGCCAGCAGTTTTTCGCTGCGCTCCTTTTTTACCGCCTCCGGCACCTGATCCGGCATTGCCGCCGCCTTCGTTCCCTCTCTTCTCGAATACTGGAAAATATGCATCTCATAGAAATGAATCCGCTCCAGATAACGCTCCGTCGTCTCAAATTCCTCGTCCGTCTCCCCCGGGAATCCTACAATGACATCCGTTGTGATTGCCGGATGTTCAAAATACCTGCAGCAGCACCACCTCATATTCCGCCGTATCGTACCGCCGGTTCATGCGGCTTAACACCGTATCACAGCCGCTCTGCAATGACAGGTGAAAATGCGGGCAGATCTTCGGCAGCTCCGAGAGTCTTTTTGCAAACGCGTCCGTCACGATACGCGGTTCCAGGCTTCCCAAGCGGATCCGCTCGATCCCCTCCAGCTCATGTACCGCCTCGATCAGATGCAGCAGCGACTCCCCGTTGTCCACACCGTAGGAACTCAGATGGATTCCGGTGAGCACCACCTCGCGGTAGCCGCTTTTTGCCAGCGTCCGTATCTCCTGTAAGACGTCCGGAAGCTCTGCTTCTGACACGCCCTCTCGCAAACGGAATAATACAGTATGTGCAGAACTGATTGCAGCCATCCTGCACCTTGATAAACGCCCGGGTGTGCTCTGCCGTGCGCGAAAGCGACAATTCCTCGTATGCCTGATTCTCGTGATTGATGTCCGTCACACACGCCATCTTGCGGTGGGATGAAGCAGCGGCACCAGCTCATGCTTTTATTATTCCCGATCACGATGTCAATCGACTCATCCACGAGAGCCTGTGCCTCCTTGGTCTGCACATAGCATCCGGCTCCCACGACAATCGCATCCGGATTCTGCTTCTTAGCCCGATGCAGCATCTGTCTTGATTTGCGGTCCGCGATATTGGTTACTGTGCATGTATTGATCACATAGACATCCGCATACTCCGAAAACGGCACGATCTCATATCCCGCCTCCTCCAAATCTGCTGCATGGCTTCCGTCTCATATGCATTCACTTTACAACCCAAATTATGCAATGCTGCTTTCATTCTTGTTTCCTCATTTCTGTATTGCTTTTTGTTCACGCTTTCTTATGGTTTCATCCGCTTTTTGTGTTGACTTTTCCACGAAAAACTATTACTATAAAACTATCTTGAAACAGATAATCCTAAGGAGGTTTTTTATCATGAAAACAGTACAGATTTCCCTTAACTCGATCGACAAGGTAAAGTCCTTCGTCAATGCAATTACGCAGTATGAATATGATTTTGATCTGATCTCTGGAAGATATGTCATCGATGCAAAATCAATCATGGGTATCTTCAGTTTAGATTTATCCAAGCCTATCGACCTTGCAATCCATGCAGAGAACAACATGGACGAGATTATGGAGACTTTAAAGCCATACTAATCTAATTCATACATAACAGGGGTACGCCGCGGATTTCCGCGGCTGTTTTATGTAACAGGAGACTTCGTTCCTATTACATAAACCCGCACCGCGAGGATGCACATCTACGCCTCGATGTGAATTACCTCCACCGTATCGATGGCTTCCTGCATCAGCGCATCGATCTTCTCGGAAAGCTCTCATCATTGTGAATCACGTTTAAGCTCGGCTTTGTCACCGGGTGCTTTGCCACGAAAATCGTGCAGCAGTCCTCGTAAGGATGGATGGAGTCTCATAAGCGTCGATCTTCTCCGAGATCTCCACGATCTCCTGCTTGTCGAATCCGATGACTGGACGGAATACAGGCATGGTGCAGACCTCATTGGTTGCCGCGAGTGACTGCATGGTCTGGCTCGCCACCTGTCCGATACTCTCCCCGTAATCAGTCCGAGACACTTGTTCTCTTTTGCAAAATGCTCCGCCAGCTTCATCATGTAGCGGCGCATGATAATCGTCAGCTCCTCATGCGGACACTGATCGTAAATATAGAGCTGGATATCGGTAAAATTAACCACATGCAGATTGATCGGTCCGGTATATTTGGAAATGATCTTTGCCAGATCCACCACCTTCTGCTTTGCGCGCTCCGACGTATAAGGCGGCGCATGAAAATAGGTCGCATCGATGGTCACGCCGCGCTTTGCGATCATGTAGCCTGCCACCGGGCTGTCGATGCCGCCGGATAAAAGCAAGGTTGCCTTTTCCGTTGGTTCCCACCGGCATGCCGCCCGGACCCGGAATGACCGTCGAGTACACATTGATCTGGTTGCGGATCTCGATATTAAACATCACCTGCGGCTTGTGGACATCCACGCTCGTCTCGGGGAACGCCTCTAAGATCCGCTCGCCCATCTGGGCATTGATCTCCATCTACTCCAACGGGTAATTCTTTCTCGCGCGGCGCGCATTGATTGAACGTAAAATGCTTGTCCGGGTAAACCTGGTCGATATAGCGGATGACTTCCCCCGCCAGCGCATCAAAGCCCTCGTCCTCCAGCAGTACGACCGGACAGATTCCCACGATGCCAAACACATGCTGCAGTGCCTCCACAGCTCCATCGTAATCGTATTCGCCCTCCATCTCTACATAGATTCTGCCCTGCTCCTTGCGGATATGGAACGTGCCGTCCACCTTCTTTAAGGCATGATTCATCTGGCTCACCAGAGCATCCTCAAACAGGTAACGGTTCTTGCCCTTGATGGCAATCTCTGCATATTTAATCAAAAATGCTTTATATGTCATGGTTTTCTCCTTTACTTTCTGGTGAACTTTCTGCGGAACGGAATGATCTCTTTCATTTTTTCGACCGCGTAATCCACTTCTTCTTCCGTTGTGTTGACGCAGAAGCTGATCCGGATCGTGGACTCTAACTTCTGCTTCGGCAGACCGATGCCCTGCAAGGTGCGGCTCGGTGCCGGCTTATGGACGAGCATGCGCTTCCCGCCGACACATAGATGCCGTATTCTTCCAGAGAATGGAGCATCACTTCACTGCGCACATCCTCGATCGTGACACTCACAATCTGCGGCGCAGAGTCCCGTCCCGTTTTACCGTTTACCGTCACTCCCGGATCTGTGTCACCTCATCGATGAACCTCTGCTTGATCTCATACATATGACCGATCTTCGCGTCAAAGTTCTCATAGATCTCCGCCGCTGCCTCGCCGAGTGCAGCCACGCCCGGAACATTCTCCGTGCCGGAGCGCATTCCCTTCTGCTGACCGCCGCCGTAGATGATCGGTTTTACTTTTTACCTTGTCGCGGATATATAAAAATCCGGTTCCTTTCGGCGCGTGGATCTTGTGTCCACTCACCGAGAGTAGATCAATCCCCATCTTTTTCGGGCAGATGCGGAATTTGCCGTACGCCTGAATCGCATCCACATGAAACAGCGTGTCCGGATTCTTCGCCTTGATGACCTTCGCCGCTTCCTCGACCGGTTCAACCGCACCAATCTCGTTGTTCACCATCATGATGGACACCAGCACCGTATCTTCCCGCACTGCATCCCGCAGTTCCTCCAGCGAAATAATACCGTCATGATCCACAGACAATTCCGTGATCTCATAGCCGAGTTCTTTTAGTAGGCGCGGCGCCTGTACCGACGCATGCTCAATCGCTGTCGTGATGATATGCTTTCCCTGGCGCTTGTTTGCCAGTGCTCCGCCGATCAGCGCCATATTGTTCGACTCCGTGCCACCCGACGTAAAGATGATCTCCTTCTCGTCACAGCGGAGCGTCTTCGCGATCTGCTCTTTTGCTTCTTTAATATAGTCCTCCGCCGTCTTTCCCATGTTGTGCAGGAGGACGGATTGCCATAATCTTCCGTTAAGATCTGCACCATCTTGTTTTGGCGCGCTCCTGCACCGGGTGGTGGCAGAATTATCCAAATATGCTTCCATCTGTTTTAAAACCATGCCTTTCTAACAAACGCCGACGCAGAATCACGGCTGATCCCGCTTCTTCCGCTTCCGACACACTCTCGATATGATACATCAGAATAGAAAGGGTTGCAAGTCCCGCTGTCTCCGTGCGCAAAATTCTTTTCCGAGGGACACCAGATGCCCTCCTCTTTGCCAGCGCAATCTCCGACGGATCGAATCCGCCCTCCGGTCCGATAAAAATGCCGACGCTCTGCCCCGGTGCAATCCGCTCCATCACTTCCCTTGTGGCCGCCATGCCGCGCTCATTCTCATACGGCAGCAGCACGTCGAGTTCTCCCGCCAATGCGACTGCCTCCCGGTAATTCACCGGTTCTCTCACCACCGGAATTCTGCTGCGCTTTGACTGTTTTGCCGCACTCTTTGCAATCTCCTGCCAGCGCGCCGTCTTTGCCGCCGCTTTTTTTGCATCCAGTTTTACGACGCAGTTCTTCATCGCCACCGGGATCACCTCCGCAGCGCCAAGCTCCACTGCCTTCTGGACGATGAGCTCCATCTTGTCGCTCTTTGAAGTCCCTGAAACAGGCAGATCCGGCAGGGCAGTTCCGTATCTAAAGCCGTCTCCTCCGTGATGCACACCTCCACCACGTTCTCTGCGATCCGGTCAATCGTTCCGTGCCGGATGTGCTGCTGATGCGCACTTTTTCCCCGCATTTCATGCGCAGGACATTGCGGATGTGATTTACATCGCTTCCCTCAATTAATCACCAGATCATTTGCAATCTGCTCGTCTTCCACAAAAACTGTCCGGCTGCCTGCCATTCCTTCGGATCATCGGCTTCTTTTTTCCGCGTTCACCGAAACTTGATGATTACCGCGGGTGATTAAAAAATAACCGCCGCGTTTCAAGCGTGCCGGAATCACCGGTGCCATCGGAATAATGACGTCTGCCAGAATGTTGGCAACCACAATGTCGTATTCCTCCGTGCCGACTTTCTCCTGCAGTGCTGCATCATCGATCAGATTGCCGACATAAAATGTGCCAAGCGAAGGATCGAGATGGTTCACTTCCATATTCTCATGTGGAGGTCATGCAGTCCGGATCGAGATCCGTTCCGACTACCGCGGACGCGCCAAGCTTCAACGCTACAATCGATAAAATGCCGCTTCCGCAGCCGACGTCGAGTACCTTCGGCGTGCGGTTTCCGGTGTGTACGCATCGTTCCCGCGGATATACTTTAACAGCTGGCGGATGCACAGCTGCGTCGTTTCATGCTTGCCGGTTCCAAACGACACACCCGGATCAATCTCGATTAAAAATTTGTCGGCATCCTCCGGCTTTAATTCCTCCCAGGTCGGTTTGATCAGGATGTCATCGATATAGAAGGAACTGAAGAATTTCTTCCAGTTGTTGATCCAGTCCAGATCCTCCGTCTGGTCTGAGGTGACGCCACTTCCGACATCCACGACTTTCTTAAGTCCTCCAACGCCTCTTTTACCTGCTTTAACAGTTCGGTGCGGTCCTCGCCGTCATCCTCGAGATAAAAGCTGACGTGGCTCACACCGTCATCCGGCGGAAGCTCCGGCAGAAAATCGATGAACATATCCGCTTGATCTTCCTTGGACAGCGGAATGTTATCCTCAATCTCCACTCCCTCAATGCCAAGGTCGGCTAACATCGCACTCATGTAGTCCTCCGCCGCCGTCGTTGTCTCTATCGTGTATTTATTCCATTTCATATGCGTTCTTCCTTCCCTTACGATTCCGTTCCTAAAAATCGTTATTTATCTTATCATACAATCGCACATCTTGCAAACGATGTTCCGCCCCGCTCTCCGCCTGCGGGAGGTATTCCTGATGCAGTATACAAAACACATTCTTTGCCTGTTGCACAAAAAACGGGCCGCGGCACCTCTTTGCGCCGGACAGCCCGTCCTTATTTCTTCTTACAATACCTTTGATAAAACTCCTGCAGTCTCTGGCTCTTTGGATTGCCAAAAATCTCCTGCGGGATTCCCTCCTCCTGAATCACGCCGTCGTTGATGAACATCACACGGTTCGCAACTTCTCTGGCAAATCCCATCTCATGTGTCACGACCACCATCGTCATGCCATCCTCCGCCAGTTCCTGCATCACGGCGAGCACCTCGCCGACCATCTCCGGATCAAGCGCCGAGGTCGGCTCGTCAAACAGGATGATGTCCGGGTCCATCGCCAGCGACCGCACGATGGCAATGCGCTGCTTCTGTCCGCCGGAAAGCTGCGCGGGATACGCCCGCCTTATCCGCCAGACCGATGCTCTTTAACAGCTCCATCGCGCGCGTATTCGCTTCCTCTTTTGTCATCTTGCCGAGTTTTACCGGGGCAAGCATGATATTTTCCAGAATCGTCATGTTCGGAAACATATTGAACTGCTGAAACACCATGCCGATCTTCTCCCGGACATGATTGATGTCCACCGACGGATCCGTCAGATCGGTTCCCTCAAACAGCACATGTCCCGCCGTCGGAATCTCCAGCAGATTTAAGGAGCGCAAAAACGTGGATTTACCACAGCCGGACGGTCCGATCAGCGCCAGCACATCGCCCTTTTTGATCGTCGTCGAGATTCCTTTTAACACTTCATGACCGTCAAAGACTTGTGAAGCTCTTTCCAGAATTACCGTATTATCGCTCATTGCTTCTCAATCTCCTTTCCAACAGTCCGACTGCCTTGCTCAGTCCCATGACAATCAGGAATAAATGGCCGCGACCGCAATTAACGGCATGAACGCCTCGTACGTCACGCTTCGGATGATGTCTCCGCCCTTGGTCAGATCCATCAGCCCGATAACCGCTGATCGAAGTCTCCTTCAACAGACTGATAAACTCATTGCAGAGTGCCGGCAGAATATTTTGACTGCCTGCGGCAGGATGATGCTTAACATCGTCTGCTTATAATTTAATCCAAGGCTTCTTCCCGCCTCAAACTGTCCGATGTCCACCGCCATAATACCGGACCGGACGATTTCCGCCACGTAGGCCGCCGAGTTCAGTCCGAACGCAATGACTGCCACGAACAGTTTTCCCGTATTGACGCTCTGGAAAATGACATAATAAATAATCAGAAGCTGAATCATGACCGGCGTACCGCGCACAACGGCAAGGTATGCCTTGCAGAGTGCATTTAAGATCGTAAGCCCGCCGTTTCTGTCGTGGTTGGTTCTTACAATCGCGATCAAAAATCCAAACACAATACCGATCATTACCGCAAACACGGTGATGATGAGTGTATTTAAAAGTCCCTTTAACAAATAGGTATATCGGCTGTCCTTGATAAAGTTATCATAAAACTTCTCTGCTATCCCTGTCTTCTCTGCTGTGACAGATGTATCTCACGATGATGACCTGCTTGGATTTTGCATAGGTATCCGTGAAATTCACATTCTTTTTGCGTTCCTCCGTCACCGTAAAACCCGATGCACCGATGTCGACTTTTCCGGTGGACACCGCAGGAATCACGGAATCAAACGCCATGTCCTCGATCTTTAACTCCATGCCGAGTTTGTCGCAGACCGCCTGCATAATATCCATGTCGATTCCGGTGATCTTTCCCTCTTCATAGTATTCATACGGCGGAAACTCCGCATTCGTACCAACGGTAAGCGTGCCGTTCGTGCGTTCCACATCCAGAATTTCATACGGATACTTTCCAATCTCCTCGTCCGTTCCGGTATAATTCTTCGCAATGCTATCGAGAACACCCTCGTCCTTCAGTTCGCGCAGCGTCTCATTGACCTGATCCACAAGTGCCTCGTTACCCTTTGCGATTACGAACGCATAGTCCTCCTCAACAAAGTTCTCCTCGAGAATCTTAAGCCCTTCGTTCTGCTCCACAAATGCCAGCGCCGGCAATTCGTCAATAATCACGCAGTCTAACTTTCCCTGCTTTAATGCCTGCACGGCATCCGCGCCCTTATTGTAACGCTCTACTACCGTGCCCGAGCCGTCCGTCTCATAGTCGCTGACCATGATATCTCCGGTCGTGCCGAGCTGTACACCGATATGCTTTCCGGAAGATCCGCAACCGACGTAACAGAACCGTCGCCGGATGCCTGTCCCGCCTCCGTGTCGCTGCCTATCGCCGTCGCCGCGGCAACCTGTGTGCCGTAACCTAACAGCGTCGAAAAAAAGACCGCTCCGGCAAGCAGTATGCCGGATAATTTGATTGCTGTGTTTTTCATCGTACTATCTACCTCATGCTTCCTTATCTCTCACATAGATACTGCATAAATATACATCCGGCAGTCAGTATAACACAGAACGCCCCGCTTGGGAAGAGATTCATTCAATCTCGCAGATCCGGTAGAGATAACTTCTTCCCTGCTTTCCAATCCGCTCCACAATCAATAGATCCGTCAGGAGCAGGAGCACCGTCTGTGCCAGCCGCACCGGAATCTTCGCGCATGCCGCAAAATCCTTTGCAGTAAACTCCTCCGGAATCTCATAGGGGATGAACTGCATGTAGTCCTCCCTCCGGTCCACACGCACTTCCTCCACGAAGGTAAGCGGTATCCGGTCGAAGCGGTCGCTTCCCTTCTTTTTGTCCCGGCTCCAGCCGTTTAACAGACGGTATTCCTCCATGTCAATGAGATCCAGCCGTAGTCTCAGATTCGGATCTTTCAGAAACGGCCGGATCTTATACAATTCGATGAATGCCTGGTATGCATTTCCCTTCTTGGGCGATTTGCGCCGGAGAGATCTCCCCGTCTCCTCATCCATCCAGTGAAGCCACTTCATGCGGAATCGGATAGACGATGGTCACCGGTACAACGGCAGAAATGCGGCGTTTCCGCCGCATATTCTGGAACGACCGCGTCTGAATCTCGATCACTGCCTCCCCGTCAAAAATATCCGCAACAAAATTCTCAATCGGGATCTCATGCATATCCTCATCCGGTGCATAATAATTCTTGAGCACTGCATGTACCGTCTTCTCCGAGAGTGTGCCGATTCCAAGCCTCTGCCGCTCGATTCCAATGACTCTGCCCTGGCACGCTCAAAACGTTCTGTATCAATGCACATATCTCATCCTCGCTGCTGTGCTTTTTCCGGAATGATCTGCCGCTTATTTCGGGTGCTTCATATCCTTTAAGATATCAAAGCAGTCAAACGTGCGGAAATAGTCCTCCGGCGTCTCGGCACGACGGATCAGCTGTGTCGATCCGTCTTCCTTCAGCAGCACCTCCGCTGACTTTAATTTTCCGTTATAGTTGTATCCCATGGAAAAACCATGCGCACCGGTATCATGAATCACCAGAAGATCTCCCATGTCGATCTTCGGCAGCATCCGGTCAATCGCAAACTTATCGCAATTCTCGCAAAGTGAGCCTGTCACATCATACTTGTGGTCGCACGGCGCATCCTCCTTGCCCATCACCGTAATATGGTGATATGCCCGTAAATTGCCGGGCGCATCAGGTTCACGGCACACGCGTCCACCGATGTACTCCTTGTGGGTATGCTTCTCATGGATGGCCTTTGTAACCAGACAGCCATAGGGGCCCAGCATAAAACGTCCCATCTCCGTGTAGATTGCGACATCGCCAAGTCCCGCCGGAACTAAGATCTCCTCATATGCCACCCGGACGCCCTCTCCGATGACACGGATGTCGTTCGGCGTCTGATCCGGTGTGTACGGAATACCGACACCGCCGGAGAGATTGATAAAACGGATATCGCATCCCGTCTTATCGCGCAGTTCCACAACCAGTTCAAACAGTTCTCTCGCAAGCTTCGGGTAATACTCGTTGGTCACGGTATTGCTGGCAAGAAACGCATGTACGCCAAAATGCTTGGCTCCCTTCTCCTTTAAGATCTTGAATCCCTCAATGATCTGCTCGTGGGTAAAACCGTACTTGGCATCTCCCGGGTTATCCATGATGTCGTTGCTGATCTTGAAGATCCCGCCCCGGATTGTAGCGGCAGCTGATCGTCTCCGGAATCCTGCCGATCGTTTTTTCCAGAAAATCAATGTGTGTAAAATCGTCGAGATTAATGATCGCACCAAGCTCATTGGCAAATGCAAATTCCTCCGCCGGCGTATCATTGGAGGAAAACATGATGTGTTTTCCATCGAAGCCCTGGGAATCCGCAAGCATCAGCTCTGTCAGCGACGCACAGTCACATCCGCAGTCATATTCTTTTAAAATGTCAAGAATGAACGGGTTCGGAGTTGCCTTTACCGCAAAATACTCCCGGAATCCCGGGTTCCATGCAAATGCTTCCTTCACTGCCTTCGCATTTTCGCGGATTCCTTTTCATCGTAGAGATGAAAGGCGTTGGGTATTTTTTTACGATTTCCTCTAACTGTTCTTTGGTTACAAATGGTTTCTTCTTCATACGGTTCTTCCTTTCTTCCTAGAATACGACTTGTATCAAAACATATAAAGTGCCGTTCCGGCACCAATGCTGAGCAGATTTTTGCGCTTCCATACATGAAGCATGATGACCGCCGCCACGGCAATAAATTCCGGCAGGCCGAAAGGCGCCGCAAGCACCGACACGTTTTTCAGGCAGTAGATCACCAGCATTCCGATGACCGCCGGGGGTAGCACTCTCCCCAGATACCGGATGATCGGCGGAATCTCTTTTCCTTTCGGGAAAAACAGAAACGGGATCAGCCTGGTAAAAAATATCGTTCCCGCCACGGTAAATATGATCGCAAGCGATCTTCCAACACTTACTGGCACTCCGGCTCGCCTCCTTCCTTTCCGTCCTCCGGAATCATTTTATCGAATATTTTTTTGCAAGAAAGCAGGATGACCATGACGCATATCATGGTCGGAAGGATAAAATTGTCCGCTCCGAACACCAGCCTGCACACCAGTCCACATACCAGCCCGATCACCACGCTCGGACGGTTCTGCTTCTCCATCCACTGTTCCACCATGATTACCACAAACAATGCCGTCATTGCAAAGTCAATGCCCTCCGTGGAGAACGGGGCACATTTCAAGCAGGGCGCCGATGCCGGAGCCGATGATCCAGTAACTCTGGTCGAGCACGGCAATCGCAAACAAGAACTGCTCCTCCTTCACATCTTTCGGCACTTTGTGACGAAGAAAAGCGAGTAGGTCTCATCCGTCAGGGAAAGATCATGTAAAGCCGCTTTTTCCCCATCTTAGAAAATCGTTCCAGCAGTGACAGTCCATAAAAATATGGCGGATATTCACCATAAATTCCATGAAAATCACATTGAGGAGGCTGACGCCCGGCGCGAAAAAGTTGACTGCAAGATACTGTCCGCTGCCCGCGATCACCAGACTCATGAGCATCGCCCACAAGAAGTTGTAACCTTTTTCCTGTATCATCACTCCGAACGCCATCCCGATAAACAGATAGCCGGTGAGCACCGGTACCGTGTAGGGAAACGCTGCCCGAAATGCACGTAAATATGTTCCTTTCCGCTCGACTTGTTTGGTTTTCATTTTTCTTTCCTAATCCCGCAAATTATGCTATACTTTTTCTAGTTATACATTCAGTGAAGTTGTTTTCAAGGGAGTTACCAATGAGTATTACGATCTTAAATTATCACGATCAGGCATTTGTGGATCAGATCAACGCCGAAGCTGCTGCCCGCGCTGAAGCGGAGAGAGCTGCCGCCGAAGCTGCAAAAGCGCAGGCTGCAAGTTCTGACTTTTCTTCCGTTTTAACGAATGCCACCGACGCCTACTCCGGCAGCACGACCTGCTACGGAGACCTTTCCGCCATCTTTGATGAAGCGGCGAACACCTACGGCGTCTCCTCCACTCTTTTAAAATCAATCGCAAGAGCAGAGTCCAATTTTAATACAAGCGCTGTCAGCAGCGCCGGTGCTGTCGGTATTATGCAGCTGATGCCTGCCACCGCAGCATCTCTCGGTGTCACAGATTCCTACGATGCCTACCAGAATATCATGGGCGGTGCGAATCTGATCTCCCAGCTGCTTGCCAAGTACAACGGCGATACCTCTCTTGCGCTTGCGGCATACAACGCCGGCAGTGCAAATGTCGATAAATACGGCGGTATTCCACCGTTTAGCGAGACACAGAATTATGTCCAGAAGGTTCTCTCCTATATGGGAAGCGATACGAACACCGTTGCATCCGCATCCACTGCAGAGACTTCCGAAGATGTTGCAACGACGGTAAGCAATTTTATCGCGGCAAACAACATCAGCCAGGATACGGTAGAGAAGCTGCTTACGCTTCTTGAAGTGTTAAACGCTTAACAATTACATTTCATACAACAGTAACACATGAGAATCCTGCCTGCAGGATTCTTTTTTGTGTAACAGGAAACTTCGTTCCTATTACATAATATCATCCTTCTGCCTGCGTCCCCTGTAATCGTCTCGATCTGCTCTTCCAGATAGCCGTTGAACTCCGTCATAAAAAGGCTCACCGTCCTCACATCCTCGACGGAATAGCGCGCCAGAAATTCCATATCGCGCTTCTCCCATCGCTGATGCCGCTTCGCATGCTCATCAAACAAAAGCCTGCCCTGATCCGTGAGCTTGAAATATACTTCCTTTTTGTTCGTCTCCAGCGTATATTTTTCGATCAGCCCTTTGGCAAGAAGCTTCTTGGTCATCTTGCTGATCGCGCCGCGCGTCATCCCCATGTGCTCCGCCACCTTCGTGACGTTCGGCAGTTCCAGTCTTCCGATATAGTCGATACAGTGTGTCTCCGAATAGCCGTATTCATCCAGACACTGGTTTTCCGTCAGTTTGGAAAGCATATCCTGCCGCTCCAGCATGAGCGCGATTTCTTTTAACAGCTCTTCCCGATCTTTCATGCAGACTCTTCCTTTTTCTAACATGGTATTTTGTTCCCAGTTCCTACTGTATCTCATTATTGTTTCCATGTCAACAATATATTTCTTTTACCTGCCGCTGATGATGCCGTAGCACTCCGGCGCCTGTCGCGGAACAGCCCCCACTCCAGCCGTCTGGCATCCAGCTCGTCCAGGTCATATTCCTGCACCAGTATCTCTTCCTCGTCGCGCCCTGCGCCCGTTAGAATTTCTCCGGTCTCATCGGTCAGGAAAGACGATCCGTAAAAAACAAGCGCCGAACGCTGTCCGCCGTTTTCCTCACAGGGTTCTACCGTCTCCTCCCCGATCCGGTTTGCCGCAACAACGGGCATCAGATTGGCTGCCGCATGGCGTCTGCACGTCTCCAGCGCATGCTGTCGCACTCTAAGATCGGCTCCGATCCGATCGCTGTCGGATAGAAAAGCAGCTCCGCCCCCGCAAGTGCCATGCAGCGCGCGCTCTCCGGGAACCACTGATCCCAGCAGATCCCCACACCGATTCTGCCGTAGCGCGTAGAAAATACCTGGAATCCGGTATCCCCGGCGTAAAATAGAACTTTTCCTGATAATAGTGATCGTCCGGAATATGTGTCTTGCGGTAAACGCCGAGCACCGTTCCGTCCGCGTCGATGCAGGCGATGGAATTGTACAAGTTATTCACATCCCGCTCATAAAAACTGATCGGAAGCACCACGCCAAGCTCCGCGGCAAGCCGCATGCCCATGCGCACCGCATCGTTCTCCATCACAGGCTTCGCATAATGATAAAAGTCATACCGGCGCTGCTGGCAAAAATATTCCCTCTCAAAAGTTCCGGCAGAAGGATCATTTGCTCCTCTGCCGCCGCCTTTCGCACCATGGCTTCCGCCTTTTTTAAATTCTCCTCCAAAGATGCCGCACAGCGCATCTGAATTGCCGCCACTTTCACTTTGTTCATGCTTTTTTCCTCATTTTGTCTCTGTCCTCTTTGTCACTGCTGCGTTTTTGTTGCTGCATTTTTGCAGCTGCCCCACTTTTACCGCAGTTCCTCTTTTAACACGCTCACTTTTTGCCGCCGGGATCTGCTGTGTAATACAGTGGATATTCCCGCCGCCGACTAAAATTGCACGCGCCTGCACCGGGATAATCTTCCGCCCCGATTCCACTGCGCAAGCAGTGCGGCCGCGCGCCTGTCGCTCTCTCATTCTCCCCAAACGCCGGAGGATGACTGCCGTTGGAAAAATAAAGTTCACGTAGGATGCCGCAAGACGCTCTCCCGCCTCCCGCTCCTCCTCCCCCTCGGCAAACGAATAACCTGCCAGTTCCTCCTCTGTAATGCAGACCGGATGATCGGGAATCGGAAGCTTGTGAATGACAAGCTTTCTCCCGCGCGCATCCGTCTCGCCCTCCAGGTACGCAAGCGTCTGCTGTGAAAGCGGATACTGCGGATCTGTTTCATCGTCCGTCCAGGCAAGCACCACTCGCCCGGGCGCAGGAACGCGCAGACGTTATCCACATGTTCATTCGTCTCATCCTGATAGATTCCACGCGGAAGCCACAATACTTTTTCTATGCCAAGATAAATTCTAAGCTGTTCCTCAATCTCCCCGCGCGCAAGCGCCGGATTGCGCCCTGCACTCAGAAGACACGTCTCCGTCACCAGAAGCGTTCCCTCGCCGTCGCTGTGAATCGATCCGCCCTCCAGCACAAACGGGGCGGCATCGTAGCCGAACTTTGCAGAAAACGCCTTCGCAAACGCATCGTCCAACGCCAGGATGCATACAGTCCGTCCACCGATCCGCCCCAGGCGTTAAATGACCAGTTCACTGCCCGCACCCTGCCGGCGCCGTCTTTCACAAAAGTCGGTGCCACATCTCTGCCCAGGCATCGTCTGTCTCCAGTTCAAAGACCGTCACCCGCTTTTTCCACGGCGCGTCCCCACCGGTCAGCATCTCTCGCGCGGAGTCAATGGCATCCCGCCCGGCTGCCACATATACGTTTTCACTCTGCGCAATCGCTGCAATCACATCCGGAATGCAATCCGCGCATCGCGTGCGCCGTAAATCCAGGAACCCGGGCGCGACGGCCAGATCAGAATGCAGCCGTCATGCGGTTCGTACCCCCGGCATAAAAAATCCGTCCGCCTGCGGCGTTGTCATTCTCTCTTTGGATCTTCTGCATCTTTTTCTCCATTTCCTCTACCCTCATCCAAGTCATCTTCCCCTTGTCCCGGATGTCTTTCAAAACCGGTTGACAACCGCCCTTTGAAATCTTCATAGCCGAACTGCTTTAACATCTCAACCTCCCCGTCTTCCGGAGCATTGCGATCGACGGAAGCGGAATTCCATTAAAGGTATTATTCTTCACCATCGAGTAGATTGCCATGTCCTCAAACACCAGACGGTCGCCGATCTGAATCTCATGTGTGAAACTGTAGTCCCCGATGACGTCCCCGCCAGACAGGTGAGCGAGGACGCCGATAGGTGTATTTCTGCTCCCCGCCTCAAATCCGTCCCAGCGGTGGACGATACGGCATCTCAAGAACGTCCGGCATATGACACGCCGCAGACGCATCCAGAATCAGAATATCCATCCCGTTGTGTACAATATCGCACACCTCTGTCACCAGATATCCGGCATTCAGGGCAACAGCCTCCCCGGGCTCCAGATACACGGCAAGTCCGTAGGTCTCCCTGATAGCCGATAAGCTTCTTAAACGCTCTATCTGGTAACCCGGTCTGGTAATATGATGTCCTCCGCCCAGATTCAGCCACCGGACCTGTTTTAAATAAGAAGCAAACTGCTCCTCAAACGCATAAAACGTGCATTCCAGATCATCCGCGTCCTGCTCGCAGAGCGTGTGAAAATGGAGTCCCTCCACATCCTCCGGCAGTTCATAGCTTCCATCCTCCTGCCGTCTCATGCCAAGTCCGGCAAGTCCTTTCTCAAACGCCTCTCTTGTCATGCCGAGTCTGGAACCGGGCGCGCAGGGATCATAGATCGCATGTCCCTCCTGCGTGGAATACTCCGGATTGATCCGAAGTCCGATGCTGACACGGTGCTCCGTACCACTGGCGGCATTCTGCGCCGCCACCTTCTTCCTATGTCTGACATACTGCGCAAAGGAATTAAAAATCACATGGTCGCAGAGCGTTACCAGTTCCTCCATATCGCTGTCCTTGTACGCCGGAGCAAACACATGGTTCTACGCCCCATCTCCTCTGCGCCGAGACGCGCCTCGTAGAGTCCGCTCGCTGTGGTACCGCTGATGTATTGTCCGATCAACGGATAGAGCGCATATGTGGAAAACGCTTTCTGCGCCAGCAGGACATGGCATCCCGTATCCTGCTCCAGATTATGCAATATTATTAAGTTCTCTTTTAATTTTTTCTGATTCACCACATAGCATGGTGTCGGAGTTCATTCCACTTCATTGCTCTCGTCTCTCCCTGTCCGGCTCTTTTTACGAACGGCTACGCCACCGTCTTGGGTTCTCATCGACAACCCACGGCAGTTCGTACTGATTGAGCATATCCATAAACGGATCCGGATCAAACTCCTCGATATTGAAGACGCCGTCCTTATCCCACACCTTATCTACAACAAAGTGCTGCACCGATCATTGCCGGAACTCCTGTCGTGTAGGAGATCGCCTGTGAGCCAACCTCCTGTAGCACTCCTGGTGATCGCAGACGTTGTAGATATAGATCGTCTTTTCCTTGCCATCCTTCTTGCCGGTAAAAATACAACCGATGTTCGTCTTGCCAACGGTTCTAGGACCCAGTGACGCCGGATCCGGAAGCAATGCCTTTAAGAACTGGATCGGCACGATCTCTCTTCCCTCATACTGGATCGGGGAAGTGGAGAGCATTCCGACATCCTCCAGACACTGCATATGAGTCAGATAGCTCTGACCGAAGGTCATGAAGAAACGGATGCGCTTGACTCCCGGCACATTCTTTGCCAGAGACTCGATCTCCTCATGATGAAGCAGATACATGTCTTTCTCGCCAACCTGTGGGAAATTATATTCTCTTTTAATTTCCATCGGTTTTGTCTCTACCAGTGTCCGTCCCAGTAGGAGCCGTTTGCGGATACCTCGCGGAGGTTGATCTCCGGTTGAAATTGGTGGCGAACGATAACCGTGGTCTCCACCGTTGCAGTCTAAGATATCGATGTACCTCGATCTCATCGAAATAATGCTTCAGCGCATAGGCGGTAAACACGCTCGTCACGCCCGGGTCAAAGCCGCTGCCAAGAAGCGCCGTGATGCCGGCATCTGTAAAGCGTTTCTGATATGCCCACTGCCAGGAATAATCGAAGTACGCGGTAAAGCCCGCCTCCTTGCAGCGCTTCTCATAAATTGCACGCCACGCCGGGTCGTCGGTATCTTCCGGTTCGTAGTTCGCGGTATCGATGTAGTCCACCTTGCATGCCAGGCAGGCATCCATAATCGTCAGATCCTGGTAAGGCAGCGCCACATTTAACACGGCATCCGGCTTGTAGTCACGGATCAGTGCGATCAGTTCGTCCACATTATCCGCATCCACCTTCGCTGTCGTGATCACTGTATCCGTCGTTCCCTGCAAGCTTTTCTTTTAACGCGTCACATTTTTCTTTTGTGCGGCTTGCATGCAGATCTCCGAAAAAGTCTTGCTGTTCTGGCAGCATTTGTGAATTGCCACCCCTGCTACTCCGCCACATCCGATAATCAATAATCTTCCCATCTACTTATCCTCTCATTCTGCCGTCCTGCGGCTGTATTTTCTATTATATCATTCTGCCAACGGATGAAAGAACGCTCCGCTGACTGTCCCGTCAGAGTCCGTTCTGTCCCGCATCTGCCATCTACCTTCTGCCTTCCTCTTCCTCAAGCATATCCTCGACATATTTTGGCAGCATAAACGCTCCCTTATGAAGATTGGTCGTATAATACCAGGTCTTGATCCCGCGTGCTTTCCAGCGCTCCACATTCAGATCCGTCAGCGGGTGATATTTTTGACGCAAATCCGAACAGCCAGTACCCGGAGGAACAGGTCGGAATGTGCGCCTGATACACACGGCTGATCGGGAAACTGTGACTCGCCTTGCGGTGCATCACGCGGCAGGACTCCTCATCCTCGTCATAAAATGGACTGCCGTGCTGGTAGACCATAATGCCGTCTTCTTTTAATGCGCGGTAACAGTTCCCATAAAATTCCTTGGTGAACAATCCCGCCGTATGCCGAGCGGATCGATCGCATCATTGATGATCAGATCGTAGGCATCATGCTTTGTGCGCAGAAAGCGCAATCCATCCTCGTAATAGATATTGACGCGCGGATCTTCCAGTCCGCAGGCGTTGTCCGGGAAAAACTTCCTGCACACATCCACGAATGTCCGGTCGGATTCAACGACGTCGATCTGCTCGATCTCCTCATAATAGGAAAGTTCTCTCGCCACACCGCCGTCTCCGCCACCGATGACCAGCACTTTTTTCACATGCGGATGCACCGCCATCGGCACATGCACAATCATCTCATCGTAGATGAACTCATCCTTTTCTGAGAAGACGATGCTGCCATCGGAGCTTAAAATCTGCCGAATTCCCTGGATTCAAACACGTCGATCCTCTGAAAATCCGTCTGCTCCCCGAACAGCTGCTTCTCCACTTTGACCGACACCTTCACATGATCGGTCTGATTATCCGAAAACCATAACTCCACGCTCTTCCACCTTCCCAGACCGCATTCCACGGTCTGCTGCTTCCTTCTGCCTGTTCTTCCTGACCGTATGCTCTTCCTTAAGAGCTATTCTTCCGGCGGTCTTATTTCCACACCTGCCGGTCATCCACCAGGACATTTAAGTGCTCCACCGCCGGATCTTCCGTTCCCTGCATGGAGCAGCCCTTCTCCTTGGCATAGATGATATATTCGATGATCTCCGGCGTAATCATCTCACCCGGCGCGAATCGGAATTCCCGGCGGATAGCACATCACAAACTCTCCGCAGATCTTTCCTGCCGTCTCCCGGATCGGCATGCATTTTTCTGCGTAAAAGCCGCCTGCGGTGAAACAAGAACAGTCGGATTTATATATTCTGTATTTAACATCTGTGCAGGATCCTTGGAATACAAGCGTTTGACGTCTGCCAACGCTCCCACCAGCCGCTCGATATCCTGGATGCGGTCGCCGATTGAAATGTAGGCTAAGATGTTGGCAATGTCCCCAGCTCAATCTGGATATCATACTCATCCCGCAGCAGATCATAGACCTCGATTCCTGCCAGACCGATTCCCCGCGTGTAGACCGAGAGCTTCGTCACATCAAAGTCATAGACGCTTCCGCCGTTCACCATATCCTTGCCGTAAGCATAATATCCGCCAATGTCGTTGATCTCCGCCCTGGCGTATTCCGCCATCTCCGCCACTTTGCGGAACGATTCCCTTCCGCGCAGCGCCAGATTTCTCCGCGAGATGTCGAGACTTGACATCAGAAGATAAGACGCGCTTGTCGTCTGTGTGAGGTTGATAATCTGGCTGACATACTCCCAGTTGACATTTTTGCCGGTTAAAAGCAGGGAACTCTGTGTTAAGCTTCCTCCGGATTTGTGCATGGAAACGGACGCCATATCCGCACCGGCATCCATCGCGCAGACCGGAAGGTCCTCCCCGAAATACAGATGGGTGCCGTGCGCTTCATCCACAAGCACAAGCATCTCGTGTTCATGTGCCAGCTTCACGATGGAGCGCAAATCGGAACAGATTCCGTAATAAGTCGGATTGTTCACAAGAACCGCCACCGCGCCCGGATTCTCCAGAATCGCCCGCTCCACCTCCGAGATCTCCATACCGAGTGAAATGCAAGCTTTTTGTCCACCTCCGATTCACATAGACCGGAATAGCGCCGCAGAGTACCAGCGCATTGATCACACTCTTATGTACATTGCGCGGCAGGATGATCTTATCCCCGGCACGACAGACCGACAACACCATGCTCTGCACGGAGGACGTTGTTCCTCCCACCATAAAAAACGCGTGATCTGCCCGGAAAGCCTCCGCCGCCAGTTCCTCCGCCTCTTTGATGACCGACACCGGATGGCACAGGTTGTCAAGCGGCTTCATGGAATTCACATCCAGACTCACACATTTCTCCCAGAAGTTCCACGAGCTCCGGGTTGCCACGCCCTCTCTTGTGCCCCGGCACATCGAAAGGAACGACTCTTCTCTTTTTTAATTGTTCCAGCGCTTCGTAGACCGGAGCGCGCTTCTGGGATCCTGCTTCCATGATTCTCCTCACATTCTGTTTTGATGCTCCCTGCCGCAGTGCGCATGCCGTCCGGCAGAGCTTTTGGCTCTACAGGAAGCATGACTTTCATGCTTTCGCATAACACGGCATCTTCTGTAGCACAAGAAAGAATCCTGCCCGGAGCGTTTTTATGTAATAGGGACGAAGTTTCCTATTACACAAAAAAAGACAGATGCCTGTATGCTGCGCACACATCACCTGCCTTGTCACATTCTCATAGTCATACTTTATGTAATCTGTCCTACATGCTGCAAAAACTATTATCAGAGTCTACGTTGGCATCTTCGCCAGCAAATATTTGCTATTACTACTCTTATTGACCGTTTCACAAGTGATATCTCTATCGCATACGATTCAGGGTCCTGCAGTCCTTCGCCTGCAGTCGTCATCAACTTATAAAATTTGAGCTTCTAACTCAATCAATAACGTGGATCTCTCCACCATCGGCAGCTGCCCCGCCTGTCCGTATGGGCTTAACCAATCTCTTGGTGGGCAAATATTTGCATGAAAAGCTTTCGCATTCATGTGATTTGAAGTATAACACACACTTCTAAAAGCAATGTATTTCTCTGGATTCTTATCTACTCCCTCCACTCCCGGAAAAGTGCAATCTCTCTGCGGTATCCCTCATCGTCATTCGGAGTCTCCAGAATAAACGGCTTGTCCGAAAGCAGCGGATGCGTCGCCCACGCCGCATCGCATCCAGCCCGATCTTTCCCTCGCCGATGCAGGCATGGCGGTCTTTGTGCGAACCGCGGTCGTTCATGCTGTCGTTAAAATGTACCGCGCACAGGCGGTTCAGACCGATCACATGGTCAAATTCCTCCAGGACACCATCCAGATCTCCCGCAATATCATATCCAGCATCCCAGACATGACAGGTATCCAGACAGATGCCAAGCTTATCGGACAGCTCTACACGGTCAATAATCGCGCGCAGTTCCTCAAAGCTTCTGCCCACCTCACTGCCTTTTCCCGCCATCGTCTCAAGGAGAACCGTCGTCGTCTGCTCCGGCGTGAGCACCTCGTTAAGTGCCTCCGCAATCCATTCGATTCCGGCATCCGCCCCTGTCCGACATGGGAACCCGGTGAAAATTGTAGTAATTCCCCGGCATGTACTCCATCCGGCGCAGATCGTCCGCGATCATCTCCTTAGAAAACTTGCGGATATCCTCCTTCGCCGCGCACAGATTCATCGTGTAAGGTGCATGCGCCACCAGTTTTCCAAATTGCTGCTCCCGCATCAGTTCCAGCAGCTTTTCCACATCCGCCGGATCAATCGCTTTTGCCGCACCGCCTCTCGGATTTCTTGTAAAAAATGCAAATGTATTTGCTCCCAGCTTCACTGCCATCCGCCCCATCGCCGCATAGCCCTTTGACGCCGAGAGATGATTTCCGATATACATATTCTTTTCCTGCTTCCTTCTATCTTTCTATTTAAATCTTCCACCAGGATGCCGTCCTGGTATGCCTGCAGCAGCGCCTCCAGATCACGGATCGAAGCGCGCAGCTCCCTTCCAATGTTCGTATCCGCCACCAGCTTGCGTCGCACGACATGCTGCACCAGAATCGTATGCGACGCGATATCGCTTCCGTCCTGCACCGCCTTTTCGACCGACTCAAACGGTTCATGCGCCGCAAGCACCAGACCGTAGGAATTATAGATCAGCGTATATCCCGCAATCCCCGTCTTCGGCTGGTAGGCCTTGGAGAATCCGCCGTCAATAATGAGCAGCTTCCCGCCGCATTTTACCGGGGACTCTCCCCGCTTCGCCTCCACCGGAATATGGCCGTTGATGATATGTGCCTCCGCGCCCTCAAGCCCGAATTCCGAGGATGCGGTTGACCACCTCTTCCTCCTCCAGCAGGCGGTAGTACGGGTTCTTCGGCTCCTGGTGCGTCGCCTTGTCCGCGATAAAATAGCGCTCAAACGTCGTCATTTTTGCTTTTCCGAACACCGGGGAATTCTGGTTTTCCCAGATAAACCACAAGATATCCAGCCCCTTTTTCTTCTCCCCGGGATCAATCGCGTAGTACCCTTTTCTCGCGTAATTCTCCAGCACATCGTAGAGCGCCTTGCCGGAATATTCTTTTCCGTACACATTTACTCTGGTAAAGGTTCCGTCCTCGTTCATCGGCACACAGCCGTGGTAGAGCAGGTTCCCGTTGTAGACCTTGTACAGGCTGCCCTGTGTGAACAGAAAAACGGACGTGACGCTGTAATTTTTCACAGTTCAAGAACGCCTGCGTGATCCGCTCCATGACGTCCTCCTCCTCCGATGACAGTTCATACGGATGCTTCCAGTCGATCGTCGGGAAGTTCAGATCCTTCATCGGGTATTCCTTCCCTCCCACACACCGTTCCTTTTTCGATATTGATCTTGTCCAGCAAAAGCCGCTCATCCATCCCGAACTCCGGGTGACGCATGATCATCTGTCCCTCCAGCTTGAACTGGATCACCGTAATCGCCTTGTGCATTTTCTCATCCAGCATGGCGTCACGCACATCGTACTCATCCTCCCGGTAATCCAGCTTAAAGCAGGTGCAGGGATCCTTGTCGTATCTGCTCATGGCAAGTCTGGCGAGCGGCACCAGATTGATGCCGTATCCGTCCTCTAAAAGGTTCAGATTGCCGTACTTGGCAGAGATACGGATCGCGTTGCAGATGCAGGGTCTGCTTCCCGCCGCCGCTCCCATCCAGTATATATCGTGGTTCCCCCACTGAATATCCACGGAATGATGCTGCATCAAGGTATCCATAATCAGATTCGGGTACGGTCCCCTGTCGAAAATATCTCCCACCACATGCAGATGATCCACCACAAGCCTGCGGATCAGATTGCAGAACGCAATCACAAGCTCCGGCGCCCTGCCTGTGCGGATCACAGACCGGATGATCTCATTATAATAAGCTTCCTGATCGGAGACATCCGGTCTGCCGGTCAGCAGTTCCTCGATCACATACGCAAAATCTTTCGGCAGCGCTTTTCGCACCTTGGATCTGGTATATTTTGACGAAGCGCTCTTGCAGATGCGGATCAGCCGGTACAGGAGACCTTATACCAGTCCTCCATATTTTCTTCTGTCTTTAACACCTGCTCTAGCTTCTGCTCCGGATAATAGATCAGGGTCGCAATCGCTTTCTTCTCTCCCGCACTGATCGCATTCCCGAATTCTTCCTCGATCTTGCGCTTAATCGCTCCGGAACCGTTCCGGATCACGTGCTGGAACTGATCGTACTCGCCGTGAATATCTGTAATGAAATGTTCTGTTCCCTTTGGCAGGCTTAAAATCGCCTGCAGGTTAATGATCTCCGTCGCTGCCGCAGCCACGGTCGGATACTGATTTGCCAGACTTTTTAAATACCGCAGATCTGTTTCCATATATTTTTCCATATGTTCCCCCTCAGAATATCAAAATCGAAGATACCTCTCAAATAGTAACATATCCGCGCACTGCTGACCAGATTTTGTTCGTTTTCTGCCCTGTAAAAAAATGGGAACAGAAAACGTTTCCACGCTCCTGTTCCCATTCGATCCATCTGTATCTGCTTTCCATCTGCCTGTCTTGTCAGTCTGTCTGCTCCATCGTCGCCCGGATCACATCCTGCATATCGTAAAATCCTGCCTCTTTCCCGGCGAGGAACTTTGCCGCCTCCACAGCCCCTTTTCCAAAGACGCTGCGGGAATATGCGGTATGCTTGAACTCAATGACCTCGTCGAGTCCCGCGAAGATGACCTCATGCTCCCCGACGATGCTGCCTCCGCGCACTGCCGAGATTCCGATCTCGTGCGGATCTCTTTTGCGCTCGCTGCTTCTGTCATATTTGTACTCATAAACATGTCCCAGCGCATCATTCATGGAGTCCGCCAGCGCCAGCGCTGTGCCGCTCGGTGCATCCAGCTTCTGGTTGTGATGCTTCTCCACGATCTCCATGTCAAATCCTGCCGGCGCAAGAATCGTTGCCGCCTGCGCTAAAAGCTGCATCAGCAGATTGATTCCCAGCGACATATTCGCGGACTTTAATACTGCTACCTGCCCCGATGCCGCCTTTACCTGCTCCATCTGTTCCTCCGACAATCCCGTCGTGCACAGAACCACTGGAATCTTTTTATCCACACTATAGACCAGAAGATCGTCCACGGCCTTCGCATTGGAAAATCGATGATGACATCCGCCTTCACATCGCAGACGGAAATATTCGGGAATACCGGATAGTCATTTTTGATCCCGTCATAGAGATCCACTCCCGCCACGATCTCAATCTGCGGATCCTCCTTGCAGATTGCGGAGATGACCTGTCCCATTTTACCATTGCATCCATTCATGATTGCCTTAATCATCGTACGTTATCCTCTCTTCTCTGTACTGCCCGCTCCGCGTGCCGCATGCAGCCGGCGGTGCAGACACATACTCCGGCGGATGGCCTTACGGCTCCCTTCCGCCGGAGTCATCTGTTCTTTATGCTAACTTTATTCCGTAATTTTTCATCGCTTCTGCAAGCTTCGCGGCATTCTCCGGTGTCATCTCCGTGAGCGGGGAACGAAGCGGTCCCACTTCCAGTCCCATCAAATTCAATGCTTTCTTCACCGGAATCGGGTTTACCTCGGAAAACAGCGCATCCACAAGCGGCTGTGCCTTTAACTGCAGTTCTCTCGCGCAAAGATCCCCGCGGAGAAAGCCGCGCACATATCGTGCACATCCGCCGGCGCCACATTCGACCACACGGAAATCACACCGATCGCACCGATTGCCATCAGAGGCACCACGATGCCGTCCTCGCCGGAATACAAATCAATCTTGCCGTCCGTTAAGTACATCAGCCTGATGCCCTGAGCCAGACTACCGGTCGCCTCCTTGATACCCACAATGTTCTCCACGTTCTTAAAGAGTGTGGCTGCGGTCTCCGGCATAATATTGCAGCCGGTACGTCCAGGAACGTTGTACATGATAATCGGAAGCTTTACCGCCTCGGCAATCTCTGTATAGTAACGGATCAATCCGCCCTGTGTCGCTTTGTTGTAGTACGGGTCACAGCCAAAAGTCCGTCTGCTCCTGCCTTTTCCGCCTCTTCGAAAGGTGAATCGCCTCTCTGGTGCAGTTGGAACCGGTGCCGGCAATGACCGGAACACGATGCTTTGCAAAACGCACTGCTGCCCGGATCACATCGGAATGCTCCGTAGTGAGCGTCGAACTCTCTCCGGTCGTTCCCACAATCACAATCGCATCCGTTCCCTGCTCAATCTGCCATTCGACCAGTTCCTCCAACTTGTCGTAATTTACCTCTTAATTTTCCTTCATGGGTGTAACAATCGCTACACCAGCGCCCTTGAATATCGCCATGTCAATCCTCCGTTTCTCCTATGTTAATATATGCCCATGGTACAATTTTGCCCCTGTCAGATCAGAGTCAGAACAAAAGTAAAAGCCGGCTCGGTGAGCCGGTCTGATTCTTCTGCCGCATATCTGCATGCCATTATACAGAACCGATAGCGCCCCATCTGCAAAGATGACAGTCATAAAGTTCTTAGCTTTATGCCCAAGAACCAGGGCAGCAGGTGCCTTGCTCTTTCGGCATGCTCTCCTTTTGCTTCCCTTCCCCTGTGCCTGTCACATCCGGGAAGCTACTCTTAAAGCACGCAACCTCTATCAAAATATGTATCATATAGTTAAAATTAACATAGCACTATCAACAACGGTTGTCAATAACGTAACTTTTGATTATTCCTCCAGGAAATCCACCTTGCTGACGGAGACCTCGTAAGCCACCCGTTTTTCCGTCTCAAGTTCCGAGATCTTTTTGACGTATTCCCGGCTCTGGATTCTGCCCCATACCTGCACATGGCCTCCCACCTCAAAGCCTGAGGCAAACCTGGCGTTTCTGCCCCAGCAGATGCATGGAATATAGTCTGATTTCCGTAGGAACGATTGACGGCGATCAGAAGATCCGCAATCTCCCGTCCCAGCGGCGTCTTCCGGTAAATCGGTTCCTTACAGATATATCCGTCCAGGAAAATCTGGTTGCTCTTCATATCCTCCTGCAGCTCCTCCAAAAACTCCAGTTCCCGCACGAACACCGATAAGACAAGGCGGTTCTTTTTCTCCTCATGCCGGTTAAACGAACGGAACTGCCCGTTCACATAAATGATCTGTCCTATGTAATCTGCATTTACGTCAATCAACCGTTCGGATATCATTAGCGGAATGTAATCCAGATAATTGCTCAGGCGGTTCACTGCCACATCCACCATATAAAATCCCTCTCCGTACACTTCGTGACTGAACCGGAAATCGGATACAATCTCCCCATAATTGACACCTGGTTGTTTTCAAAAATTTTATCTGCCATGAATCTTCTCCCTTCTTACGATCATACTCTTTTTTGCGTTGTTCTTCTTTTTCGTTCCGTTCTGCTGGTATGATCTGCCTGACACATTATTTTTATCACGTCCGGTCCCAGAATTTTCATGCAACATGTCGATAACAAAGGGAATGAAATGGCGGATTTTGTCGCAAGTACCACTTGCGCATCTCCGAAAATATGATAAAATAGATTGGTTACTTTTAGACTAGGTTTCACACAGGAAAGAGAGATTTTGTATATGAAAATGAAACGTGAAGATGTCCGTAACATTGCAATTATCGCCCATGTCGATCACGGCAAGACCACTCTGGTCGATGAATTGTTAAAACAGAGCGGCGTGTTCCGTGAGAACCAGGAGGTTCAGGAGCGTGTCATGGACTCTAATGATATTGAGAGAGAGCGTGGTATCACGATTCTTTCCAAAAATACAGCGATTACTTATAAAGGAACTAAGATCAACGTCATCGACACCCCTGGCCACGCTGATTTCGGCGGCGAGGTTGAGCGTGTCCTTAAGATGGTAAACGGCGTTGTACTGGTCGTTGACGCTTTCGAGGGCGTTATGCCGCAGACCAAGTTCGTTCTGATGAAAGCGCTCGAGCTTTCTCTTCCGGTTATCGTGTGTCTCAACAAAGTCGACCGTCCGGAGGCACGTCCGAACGAGGTTGTGGACGAAGTGCTTGAGCTTTTCATGGATCTGGACGCTTCCGAGGAGCAGCTTGACTGCCCGTTCCTTTTGCTTCTGCAAGAGACGGCTACGCAGTCCGCGAGCTTGACGATCTGGTGAACAACAAAAGGATATGACTCCGCTGTTCGACACGATCCTTGACTATATCCCTGCACCGGAGGGCGATCCGGACGCCAACACCCAGGTATTGATCAGCACCATCGACTACAACGAATATGTCGGACGTATCGGTATCGGAAAGGTCGACAACGGCTGCTTAAAGTCAATCAGGAGGCGGTTGTTGTCAACCACCACGAGCCTGACAAGCAGAAACGCGTCCGCATCAGCAAGCTTTACGAGTTTGACGGTCTGAACAAGGTGGATGTCACAGAGGCAAAAATCGGCTCCATCGTTGCTATTTCCGGCATTGCGGATCTGCACATCGGTGATACCATCTGCTCCCCGGAGAAGCCGGAGGCCATTCCGTTCCAGAAGATTTCCGAGCCGACACTGTCCATGAATTTCATCGTAAATGACAGCCCGCTCGCCGGACAGGAAGGTAAATTCGTTACCTCCCGTCATTTAAGAGACCGTCTGTTCCGCGAATTAAACACCGATGTTTCTCTGCGTGTCGAGAAACGGACAGCCCGGATTCCTACAAAGTATCCGGCCGCGGTGAGCTTCATCTGTCCGTACTGATTGAGAACATGCTCCGCGAGGGTTATGAGTTTGCCGTCAGCAAAGCTGAAGTTCTCTACAAGACTGATGAAAACGGCAAGAAGTTAGAGCCGATGGAGCTCGCTTACGTTGATGTTCCTGATGAGTTTACCGGTGCCGTCATCGAAAAGTTAAGCCAGCGCAAGGGCGAAATGCTGAACATGAAACCGATTACCGGCGGTTACACACGTCTGGAGTTCAACATCCCGTCCCGCGGCCTGATCGGCTACCGCGGTGAGTTCATGACCGATACCAAGGGTAACGGTATCATCAACACCATTTTCAACGGCTATGCACCGTACAAGGGCGAGATCGCTTACCGCAAACTCGGTTCCCTAATCGCATTTGAGACCGGCGAGTCCGTAACCTACGGTCTGTTTTCCGCACAGGATCGCGGTACGCTCTTTATTGGACCTGGCGAAAAGGTATACGCCGGCATGGTCATCGGTTCATCTTCCAGAGCCGAGGATATCGAATTGAATGTCTGCAAGAAAAAGCACCTGACCAACACGCGTTCCTCTTCTGCGGACTAGGCACTGACTCTGGTTCCGCCTAAGATTTTAAGTCTGGAGCAGGCACTCGATTTCATCGATGTCGACGAGCTCCTGGAGGTTACACCGGAGAGTCTTCGTATCCGCAAGCGTATTCTTGATCCAACCTTAAGAAAACGCGCCGGCATGAAAAAATAAGTCGTATTTCTACTCAAAGGAGCCATGTGCACCGTTTCCTATGGTGCACATGGCTCCTATAAAATGCAAATCCATTTTTCCGTTTTCTTCACTGTATACATCGCAGCATCCGCCGCTGCCAGAAGTTCCGTTGCATCCGCTCCGTGTTCCGGCCACACCGCGATTCCGAGACTGACTCCCAGTGTCTCGTCCGCCTCTCCCATTCTGCACGGCTTTTGCAGACGTTCCATCAAACCAGATGCATATCGCTCTATGATGTAATCGCCGCAGTCGATCAGTGCTACAAACTCATCTCCTGCCAGGCGGTACGGTGTGAAATGGCCATCCTCCACCGCCAGCGACCGAAGTGCCACTGCGCAGCACCTCGTCCCCTGTATTGTGTCCGTAGGTGTCGTTCACCCGCTTAAAATTATCCAGATCATACATAAAAACCGTAAATTCTTCCCCGGAGACAATCCGCTGCCTGATATCTTCCATAAAGACACTACGGTTCTTAAGGTGTGTCAGTACATCATAATGTGCACTGTAAGACAGTTTTCGTTTGCCCTGGTAATCACTTCGTTCATTTTGCGTCGGCGCATATTGTCCACCGCCAGCCATGCCACCATTGCCAACGCCACGGCAGCAATCACCAGCGTTGCCCTGATCGTATCCCGGTTCTTTTCCCAGAAGGTCTCCCTGTGATTGATGATGACTGCATCCTCGGGAAGCTTTGATGCACTGATTCCAAACCTGCGCATCACATTTTCATCAAAGCAATATACCTTCGGCGGCTCCATCACAATGGAGATCCCTGCACAATCCGTGCCCTCCAGTATCTGCACCGCCATTTCTCCTGCCCTTTTTCCCATCTGTTCCTGCGAGACAATCTCGCCGCCTAAAAATCCTTTTCCCATACCGTGCGAGACAATTGAAAACATCGGAATCTGCGCCACATCACTCAGCATCTGGATAGCTTCCGCCGCCGCGTACACATTCCCGTCGCCATCCCTGCTGCACAATAATATAGACCAGAATGCTCTCCTCCCCCAGCGCAGCAACCTGTCTTTTTAATTCTTCCTGGGAGAGCTTTGAAGCGTCGATCTCTACAAAGTCCAACTCTGGAAAAACAGTATCGTAATACTGGAATTCCTTTGCGTTCGCCCTCTCCGGTCACCGTATCATCCAGTATTCCTACCACCTGTCTTGCATCCGGATACAGCTTCTTTGCCAGCGTGATCGTATTCATAAGAGAGCGTCTCAACCACGCCCGTCACAAGCGGGTCTGCTGCCGCCTTCTTCGCCAGTTCCCCGTCATTGACTCCCTCAAAACAACCGGCGTCTGCGCAAACAGTTCATCCCGATACGTCATTGCAAACTGAAACGCCGCATCATCTCCTACAATCACAACATCATACGCCGGAACCATCTTCAGATAGTATGTTAGCGTCTGGTAAAATAGCTGTTCACTCTCCGCCGTCTCGACATTTTTGGTATCCATAAACTGATAATCCAGCTGTACACCAGCGCCCAATGCTTCTTTTATACCGCGAATCTGTTCCGGAACCGTCTCCCATGCATAGGAATAGGAACTGATAACTAATACCCTGCTGGTGATTTCCCAGCGTCCGGTACCAGTTCTTCTGCATATGCCGGAATGCCTCCCACACAGATAAGAAGTGCAATAGCAAAAAATCCGGTACCCTTTTGAATCCATCGACGTTCTATCACAGACACTCCTCCTCCCTATCCGTATATCAAAATTTTCCACCCTCCCGCTTCTATTGTCAATATTTTTTCACTGTTTTTACGGTTTTCTGATATTTTACAACCACCGGATCCGTCATCTGCAGCGTCCTCTTCCACTCCCTGCTTCCCCACTTTCTGCACCGCGGAACGGTTCTTATATAAAAGCGCGTCAGATTATAGCAGTCCACCCAGATCTCGTTGTTTCCCTCTTTCTGGGCCTCGTCAAAGATCAGCTGGAGACCGAAATGCAGATGAACCGTGTCTATGTTGTTGACATCTTCCTTCGTGCTGTACCCGGTATGCCCCATATAGCCGATCACATCCCTGCCGTCACGACATCGCCCTCCTTCAACTGTTCCCGGTACGGATAGTTCTGGCGCAGATGCGCATAATAATAGTAGCGCTTCCCGTCAAGCTGCGGATGCCGATGCGCCATCCGCCGTACTGGTTCCAACCGATCGCCTCTACGTAGCCGGATTCTACGGCGATGGTTGGGGTTCCGACCTGCCCCATCATATCATGTCCCAGATGCTGTCTCTGATATCCATAGCTTCTTGACACCCCGAAATCATCATAATCACTGTACTCAAACCCTTTTGCGATCGGCGAAAATGCTTTCAGACCATACTTTTTTACATATGCCCCATCCTCCTTTTCCTGGATCTCATATTCACCGACCATACCGCCAAGAACCGCTCCGTATGCCTCCCTGTAATAGGAAAACATCTTCATATCTGCGGTCATACGCTCCATCGTATCCTCCCCGCAGAGAATTTTTTCAGCGGCGTTACGCATGTCCTCCGTTGCTCCGTTTCCAAAATCTCCGCCGTTCTTTGCCCCGACGTACGCCAGAAGATCAATCCAGTCAAGATGCTGTTTTTCTCCGTAACTGCTTATGTCATACTCGTATGCCCTAGACAATGCCTCATACGACACATTAAAATCTACCCATTTGATATAGCCGTCCGCCGTTGTTTCCACGGCTGATTTTTGCGGCAACTTTCCATTCTCCCAGAGGATTACTCCCATCAAAAGCAATACCGCCTCAAGGATCACGGCCGAGCGGATCCGCCTGCTTCTCTCCATTCCTTTCTGTTCCGTTTTCCATTCCTCACTGTCATGGTCGTTTTGTTCATTATATAAAAAAAGACTGCAGACTATTCCCGTCTGCAATCTTTACAGATACCGTATAATATAGAATTTTTGCACTGTAGCTGAAATCCGTGGTCCTTTTGGATGTGCTCTGCAATCTCATCCATAAATCCGCAGTCGAGATGAATGATGCATCCACATTTGACACATTTCAGATGAAGATGCTCCTCGCAGTGCTGTCCCAGTTCCACGTACTGATACACTGCCTTTCCTCCCGCCTCCGCCACATATTTCATGACGGTGCCGTCTGTGGCAAGCTTATCCAGATAACGGTAAATCGTCGTGATATTGACGGCATCGCCGTTTCGCTTCAGATATTGATCGATATCCGCCGCCGTCACGGTCCGGTCACTGTTGCTTTTTAAAAAATCAAGAATCTTTCTGCGGCTGTTTGTCGCATATCCACTTCCTGCCATCTCATTCCTCCGCAACTGCACATATTTTCATTATATCAACTACGCTTCGCCCTGTCTCCTAAAATACAATTCCACATGCTTCAACCACAACACCCCAGAACACACCGAGCGCATACATGGTGGCGATGATGGCCGCATTCTGCTTATAGTCGCGGTTCAGCCGGAACAGCACCAGAAATCCCACACCGGCATTCACCAAAAGTCCTGCCATCATAGCGCCCGGCCGGATAATTCCATCCAGGTACAACTGTGTGATTACAACGGACGACGCACAGTTCGGGATCAGCCCCACGAGGGCAGCAATCAGCTCTCCCACAACCGGAAGTCCGGAAAACAGTCCCGTCAGCGCTTCCTCTCCGATCAACCCGATCACACTGTTTAATACCAGTGAAATCAGGAAAATAAAACAGAAGATCTTTACCGTATGCTTAAGCGCGGAAACCACAATCCCATCCTCGCAATGGCAGTGCTCCTCCTCACACACGACATGAATGTCCATCTCCTTCTCCTGTTTCTTCAAGAGTCTCACATATACCAGTTCCACAATCAGACCGGACAGCACAGCAATGATTACCTTACTGCCAAGAATTTCACAATCGTCGCCACCGGCACCGACTCGAAATCAGAATCGGAAGCATCTCATCCGAAGTGGACAAATAGATAGCGACCAGAGTTCCGACCGTGATGACTCTTCCGGCAAAAGGCTCGATGCCGCTGCCGAAAACCTGCACTGCGGAATCACACCGAGCAGACCGCCCCACACAGGTCCCCATTTTCCGGCGGACTGTATCTTCCGGCTCAGCTTGCTTCCCGTATGATGTTCCAATGCCTCCATAAAAAGATAAGTCAAAAATAAAAATGGCAAAAGCCTGACACTGTCAAGCACTGTATCCAATAATACATCCAGCATAAAATCATTCCTCCCGGGCGCTGTCATAGCGCTTCCCAAAGCGTTATCCCACCTGCATGCCGCACACATTTGCAACTCATTCGTTTTTGCAATTTACATGCATTTGCAACTCATTTGCATTTTGTATTATACATTGATATCGTGTTTTGTCAAGCTTTTTATCGTATTTCTTTCGAGTGCCACATTTGGCACCACACTGCTGCCCGGCTATAATTCCATCCATTTCTTTGTGCTGCATTCTACACAAAACAGGAAGCAGACTCCGTCCAGGCTCATATTTGAAATCCATCCAGATACCCTCTGTCCAGATACAGTTCTCTTAATTTTTCGCGGTACACTTCCTTTGTATTGTACGGTCTGCCAAAATGAATTCCGTCCGAAAACTGGTCCGCCGGATAATAGGTAATTTCAGAAAAATAATCCGGGAAAAGCCGCTCAATCCCCGTGTTTCAAAATCCTGCCGGATCTGCTCCACCTGCTTGCGGCGCGCCGGTGTATCTGCCAGCGGATCGGGGATCAGATAGCATGCCACCCCCTGCGCGTCGCACAATTCATAGATTTTTCGCAGATAGCGCTCTGCCAGATCAGACATGCCGACTGTCTGGTTCTCTCTGCTTTCCCCTTTCTCCAACGCCTCCTCCCGCTCCTTCACGTAATTCAAATACAACTTGCGGTTTACCGCCGAACCGGCGATTAGTTCTGCCACCGGCTTTTTCAGAAAAAGGCTTCCGAACGTCTCCTCCATTTCCTCTGCGGTCTCCTCGTCAAGTTCGTCCAGCAGATCCGCCTGCAAAACGGAAGAACCACATAAGAATAGCTGTATATGGCATCGATCGATGTCTGAAGCAGATCCGGTCCTGCCATCAGCCAGACTTCCGAGACATTCTCATGCGTCTCCAGAAATTCTTTTACCAGAAGATATTCCCCTGCCATGGTCAGCGCGCGGTTATTTCCGACCAGACAGTATTGTTGATTACAATCAAAAACGCTTCCGTCATCTGTGCGCAGACACTGTCACCGACCAGCAGCTTCGTGTAACTGCCCGGCATTCTGCTCTTTGCAAGATACGCAGACACTTCCCGCTCGGCTTCCTCCTCGTAACCGCTGCTGTCTGTCAACACGGCAAACGCACCGCGAAATCTCCGTCGCTGATAACAAATCAAGAGCCAGAAGCACTGCCGCAAATATTCCCAAAAGGCGATCAACTTTTTGTAAAACGCTTCATGCCTTCCTCCTAAAATTGAAAATAAAGAAACTCCACCGACGCTCTTCCATAATTCTGCAGCAACAGCACGACAAATCCCAGAAGAACCAGCATGTAAATACTCCAGCGAATCACAAGCACCTGCTTTGCAAGCCAGGCACGTATGGAAATCCCGGATTCATGCAGGATATCCACTACAAGCAGAACTCCGATGGCAAGTGCCAGCTGACACACCTCCAGTCTGCAAAGCCCCATGCCAAATAATGTGCCATCGGAAAACTGTCCCAGCCAGTTGCCATTTTGCACAATCCGCCGAAGCATCGCCACAGCTCGTCCCAGATGATCTGCCCTGAAAAGCCACGCAAAATCCGTGAGAATAAATGTCACACAAATCAGTCCGCGTTTTCTCCGAAAAAGCGTATCTTTTCTCCGGTAGTCTCTTTTGTACGGCCTCACTTACATATCTGATGCCTCTGCCCGCCACCTGATAGCTTCCATGGATTGCTCCCCACACCACATAGTGCCAGCCTGCGCCATGCCAGAGCCCGCTGACAAGAAATGTTATCATCAGGTTTACAGCGGTTCTCCCACTGCTGCCGCGGCTTCCTCCCAGCGGGAAATACAGATAGTCGCGGAACCAGCTCGAGAGATATGCCATCGTCTCCAGAATTCCCGGCAATTCACTGCAAAATAGGGCTGTCGGAAATTATCCATCAGGCGGATACCAAGCACCTGCGCCGCCCCGATGGCAATATGGCTGTAACCGCCGAAATCACAGTAGATCTGTACCGCAAACAGCACCGTGGCAAACACAAGCATGCCGGAGGAATCATTCCGGTAATCCTGATAGACCTGATCGACCAGAATCGCAGCACGGTCCGCAATCCACATTTTTTCAAAATACCCCCACAGCATCAGAAGCAGTCCGTCCTTTACCCTGTCATAGTCGAATCGCCGGCTCCCGCAGCTGTGCAAGCAGACTGCTGCTCCGCTCGATCGGTCCTGCAACAAGCTGCGGGAAAATGACACAAACAGCGCAAAACGCAGGAAACTTTTTCCGCTTCTGTCTTCCTTTCCAGACATCGATCAGGTACCCGATGGTCTGGAACGTAAAAAGATCTTCCGACCGGAAGAATGAGATCGGCACCTTAACGCTCGCACGCTTCCCACCGCACGGAGCAATTCGTTGATATTCTGCACTGCAAAAGCAGAATATTTGAAAAAGAGGATTCCGACACACAGAAGAACACTGCCGGTCAGCACCGCCAGACGTCTCTTCCCTTGTCGTACTTTATTTTGTGCCAGCAAAAGTCCGCCACCATAACCGATTGCGGTCACAAGCAGAATCAGACAGCCATACTGCACATTCCAGCTCATATAAAAATAATAGCTCGCCACAAGCAGCCATAACTGTTTTGCCCTCTTTGGTATCAGAAAATACATTCCCGTCACCAGAGGGAAAAACAAAAGGAATGAAAACGAATGAAACAGCACTTAATTCTCCTCTCATGAAATCAACAGACACCTTTCCTAAAATCCTTTGACGCAATACCCGTCAGCAAATTTTCTCAATCCGGCGTTCTTTGTATTTGCAAAAAGGAGACACGGACTCCACTCGCCATGTCTCCTCTGTCTAATGCTTTTTGTTGTAATGTTCCTACAGCATCTTAATGCGCTCCAGCGCAGCCAGTGTATTCTCATAACTTCCAAATGCCGTCAACCGGAAATATCCCTCACCGCTTGGTCCAAATCCGGAACCAGGTGTTCCAACTACGTTGGCACGTGCGAGCAGATCGTCAAAGAACTCCCAGGATGTCATCTCACCCGGTGTCTTTAGCCAGATATACGGCGCATTCACACCACCAAACACCGTGTAACCGGCATCTTTTAACCCCTGTTTGATGGTCTTTGCATTATTCATATAATAAGCAACCTGCTCTTTTAACTGTGCTTTTCCGGCTTCTGAATAAACTGCCTCTCCAGCACGCTGCTGGATATATGGTGCACCGTTGAACTTCGTTCCATGACGTCTTGCCCACATTGCATTCAAGGAAACGTCACCACATTTCAATTCCTTTGGAACAACCGTATAACCCAGACGCACCCGGTAAAACCGGCATTCTTAGAGAAACTCTTCAGTTCAATAGCAACAGGTCTTGGCGCCCTCACACTCATAAATCGTGTGCGCTACATTGTCCTCTGAAATATAAGCCTCATACGCTGCATCGTAAATAATGACCGCTTTGTTCTTATTTGCATAATCTACCCACACCTGAAGCTCGTCTTTTGTGATGGTGGTTCCGGTCGGGTTGTTTGGCAGACAGAGATAAATAATGTCTGGTGTCTCCTTTGGAAGTTCCGGCACAAAATTATTTTCCATCGTACACGGCATGTAGATCACATCGCTCCACATCTCCGTCTCCGGATCATAAGTACCGGTACGTCCCGCCATAACATTGGAATCCACATATACCGGGTAGACCGGATCACACACTGCAATGCGGTTATTCTGTGCAAAAATCTCCTGAATATTTCCGGAATCACTCTTTGCTCCATCGGAAACAAAAATCTCATCCGTAGAGATATCGCATCCTCTTGCCTGATAATCGTTCTTCACGATTGCGCTGCGCAGAAATTCATATCCCAGATCCGGTGCATATCCGTGAAAAGTCTCCGCATGCCCCATCTCATCGACGGCTTTATGCATAGCTTCAATAATTGCCGGTGCAATCGGCTGTGTCACGTCACCGATGCCAAGGCGGATAATCTTTTTGTCCGGATTTGCTTCGCTGTAGGCATTTACCTTCTTTGCAATCGTGCTGAACAAGATAGCTTCCCGGAAGCTTCTGATAATTGTCATTGATCTTGTACATGTCTCTCTCCTTATTCCTTCCATACAGAATTCGTTCTCTTTCAAAATGTCGCCAACGACACAACGCATTGCCACTCTCTGTCATCCATTATCTCATACTTAAATCCAATCCGCAAGCACTTTTTGATTCCTGGTAAACAAAATTCTCCTGTCTGCGACTTTTCCTATTCGCACAGGTATGCATCCCCGCGGAGCGTTTTTGTATAACAGGAACGATATTTCCTATTACAAAAAAAGGACCGCCGCATCTGCGGCAATCCTCTCTCACTCATCAGGCAAGCAAACTTAGAATCATCTGAGCTGTTTCTGTCAGACCGGTTCCATTATCCATGCTGCGTTTCTGTATGTACCGATGCGCCTCTTCCTCCGACAGATTGTTACGTTCCATCAGAAGTGCTTTTGCCTCATTTATCAGCTCCTGTTCCTCCTTCGTGCGCTCCTTCGGAATCTGCTTCAACTTTTTTCTGCGCCTGGTGATGGTATATTCCATCATCTCCACCGTATCTAACAGCTCGTTTACCTTAAGCGGCGTGGCAAGGCAGACCAGATTCTCCACATCCCGGTTTCCACAGTTTGCAGGCGACGCAACTAACAGCATTTCAAATTGATCCGGCAGATACTCATGCAGTTCTGTGTACATCATATCCACAAAACGATACCCGCACACGACAATCCCGCCGCCAAGTTCACCGGCGCTCTGTAACACCTGCGCTCCGGTGCTGCAGACTGCATCGACATGATGACCGTTCTGCATCAGTATTTTTTTGATATTGCGGGCATTATCCTGTTTGGGAAATGCAACAATAATATTTGTCAATTCTATCCCCTTTGCATCCAGGCTCTATATTTTATAAAGGTAATTGTCAATTTCCCAGCCTGTCACCTGCGCACGATAATCTGCCCACTCTGCCATCTTTGCCTCGCTGTACTTCTCGCTGATGTGTTCGCCAAGCACTTCCCGAATGTAAGGATCCGCCTTAAATGCTTCGACCGCTTCTCCCAGATCCGCCGGAAGTGATTCGATTCCCTGCTTCTTAATCTGCGACAGCCGCATCTCGAATATATTCTCAGTCACGGCAGCCGGCGGATCGATCTGCCGGCGGATTCCATCGAGTCCGGCTTCCAGACACACCGCGAGCGTAAGATACGGGTTTGCCGCCGAATCCGGGCAGCGCAGTTCCACTCTGGTTCTGCTGCCGCGCGATACCGGAATACGGATCAGCGGACTGCGGTTTGTCATGGACCATGCGATATAAATCGGCGCCTCATATCCCGGGACCAGACGCTTATAAGAATTGACCAGCGGATTGGTAATTGCAGTCATGGCTCTCATATGGTTCATAATGCCACCGATAAACCAGTAAGCTTCCTGCTCAGTCCGTTCTCCCCGTCCGGATCGTCAAAAATGTTCCGACCTTCCTTGGAAAGCGACATATTCACATGCATTCCGGAACCATTCACCCCGTACTTCGGCTTTGGCATAAAACTTGCAAACATTCCGTGCCTCTTTGCGATTGTCTTTACCGCCATCTTAAAGGTCATGATATTATCCGCTGTTTTAACGCCTCGTCATATTTAAAGTCAATCTCATGCTGCGCCGGTGCGATCTCATGATGGGACGCCTCTATTTCATAGCCCATATCCTCTAATGTCAGCACCATGTCTCGTCTGGCATTTTCCCCAAGATCGACCGGTCCCAGATCAAAATATCCGGCACGCTCCGTGCTCATCGTTGTCGGCTGTCCATCCTCATCCTGATCAAACAAGAAAAATTCACACTCCGGTCCCACATCAAACTGGTATCCCATAGATTCCGCATCTGCCACCGCCTTCTTTAAAGCATACCGCGGATCTCCTCAAACGGTTTGCGGTCTGCCGTATAAATATCACAGATAATTCTGGCTACCTTTCCCTGCTGTGGCCGCCACGGAAAGATTACAAACGTATCAAGATCCGGATACAGATACATATCAGACTCCTCAATTCTCACAAATCCCTCAATAGAAGATCCATCAAACATACATTCATTATTCAATGCTTTCTCAAGCTGGCTGGACGTGATTGCCACATTCTTGAGTGTCCCGAACATATCGGTAAACTGGAGCCTGATTAACTCCACATCCTCTTCCTCCACGATTCGGATAATATCCTGCTTTGTGTACTTGCTCATTTTCTTCTCCTCCATCTTCCACTGCCATGATCTTTCCTCACTGCCGTGATCTTTTCTCACTGTCGCGGTCTTTCCTCACTGTCGTGATCTTTTCTCACTGTCACGGTCTTTCCTCACTGTCGTGATCTTTTCTCACTGTCAAGTTCCTTCCTCACTGCCGTGATCTTTTCTCACTGTCGCGATTCTTCTCCTGCTATCTGCAATATTCTGTAACTTTTTCAAAAGGCATCGATCCTCCGAACAAATCCAGTGCACTTCCGATCGTCACATTCAGCCTGTCACATCCAAGCTCTCTCAAAAGTGCAAGGTCATCAAAGTCCCGCACTCCGCCGGCATAGGTAACCGGTATCCTGCCCCAGGAGCCAAGCAGACTTGCAAGTTCTCTCTCAATACCGTTTGCCTTTCCCTCCACATCTACTGCATGTACTAAAAACTCGTCACACTCACTGCCGAGGCGTTCCAAAAGTTCTGTTGTTACACGTTCCCTCGTATCTTTCTGCCAGCGATCGGTCACAATATAATAACCATCCGCCCGCTTTGCACAGCTTAGATCCAGAACCAGATGTTCTTTTCCGACATTTTTCCTCAATGTTGCAAGCCGTTCATAGTCAATTTTTCCGTCACGAAACACATAGGAGGTGACAATCACATGACTTGCGCCCGCATCCAGAAACTGCTTTGCGTTCGCGCATCAATGCCTCCTCCGATCTGAAGTCCGCCCGGATACTCCGCAAGCGCCTGCAGGGCCTGTGCCTTTGTCGCCTCATAGTACGCACTGTCTCGCGAATTCAACAGAATGATATGTCCGCCGCGAAGTCCCGCTTCCTTATATAGATGTGCATAATACGCAGCATCCGCTCCGGCGACAAAATTCTCCACTGCCCGGTCTCCCTCATCCGCAAGACTGCTGCCGACAATCTGCTTGACCTTGCCGTTATGTATATCAATACAGGGACGAAACTCCATACTGCCTCCTTATACACTGCTCTCGTAATATAAATTTAGGCAACGTACCCCCTGTAACAGTGGCTCCGTCGCCCACTGCCATCATAGCACACATCTGTCCGTTTGTGAATATTTTTATATATTAGTCTAACTTATCAATATATTTTTTTATCAACTGACACTTATACTACATTGACACACACATTTTTTTTTGCTATTATAGAGAAACTAATATACTTTTTTAACAAACATTTATACAAGGAAAGCGAGGAAAATAAAAATGGGAACAATTATCGGTGAAGGAATTACTTTTGATGATGTGCTTTTGGTTCCACAGTATTCAGAAGTAACTCCGAACATGATTAATTTAACGACACACCTTACCAAAAAGGTCGTGCTCAATATCCCTATGATGAGTGCTGCAATGGATACTGTCACAGAGCACAGAATGGCCATTGCCATGGCAAGACAGGGTGGTATCGGAATCATCCACAAAAATATGTCTATTGAGGCACAGGCAGACGAAGTCGATAAGGTAAAGCGTTCAGAAAACGGCGTTATCACAGACCCATTTTTCCTTTCTCCAAGCCATACACTGCAGGATGCTGAAGACTTGATGCGCAAATTCCGCATTTCCGGTGTTCCGATCTGCGAGAATAACAAGCTCGTCGGCATCATCACAAACCGTGACTTAAAGTTCGAGACAGATTTTTCCAAGAAGATCAGTGAAAGTATGACTTCCGAAGGTCTTATCACTGCTCCTGAAGGCATTACCTTAAAAGAGGCAAAAAAGATTCTTGCCAAGGCGAGAAAAGAAAAGCTGCAGATCGTCGACAAAGATTTTCATCTGAAGGGACTTATCACTATAAAGGATATCGAGAAGCAGATTAAGTATCCTCTTTCAGCAAAGGATGATCAGGGCCGTCTCCTCTGCGGTGCAGGTGTCGGCATTACCGGCAACATGATGGAGCGTGTTGATGCTCTTGTTAAGTCTCATGTTGATGTCATCGTTGTTGACTCAGCTCACGGACATTCAAAGAATATACTTGAGGCTGTTAAGAAGATCAAGGCTGCTTATCCGGATCTGCAGGTCATTGCAGGTAACGTGGCTACCGGAGAAGCAACACGCGACTTAATCGCTGCCGGTGCAGATGCAGTAAAAGGTTGGTATCGGACCTGGTTCTATCTGTACCACACGTGTCGTTGCCGGTATCGGTGTCCCACAGATTACAGCTATCATGGACTGTTACAAGGTTGCTAAGGAAGCCGGTATTCCGATTATCGCCGATGGCGGTATCAAGTACTCCGGTGATATGACAAAAGCTCTTGCTGCCGGTGCTAACGTATGTATGATGGGAAGTCTCTTTGCAGGATGTGATGAGGCTCCGGGAACCTTCGAGCTTTATCAGGGAAGAAAATACAAGGTATATCGTGGCATGGGCTCTATCGCTGCTATGGAAAACGGAAGCAAAGACCGTTACTTCCAGGAAGGTGCCAAGAAGCTGGTACCGGAAGGCGTCGAAGGCCGTGTGGCTTACAAGGGCAATGTGGAGGACACTGTTTTCCAGATGATCGGTGGTATCCGTTCCGGTATGGGCTACTGCGGCTGCCCAACGATCGAAGATCTCAAGGAAAAGAGCAAGTTCGTAAAATCTCCGCTGCTGCTCTTCGTGAGAGTCATCCACATGACATTCACATTACAAAGGAAGCGCCAAACTACAGTATTGACGAATAGACATTTTCTTTATATAATGTCATTCATATTACACTTTTGTATTCCGGCGCCCTGTGTGCCGGAATACTATTAACCAAAGGCATGGCACATACATCTGTGCGCATCCTGCTATTTAATGAGGTGAACATACTTGGATTCAAGTGACATATTTCAAATAATTTTCTTAGTGCTCTTACTTATGCTCTCTGCATTCTTTTCATCCGCAGAGACGGCTTTAATTACCGTCAATCGCATCCGGATGCGTACCCTGGCAGAAGACGGGAACAAACGCGCTGCCACAGTTCTTCGCATCACAAATAATTCCGGAAAAATGCTTTCTGCAATCTTAATCGGTAATAACATCGTGAATCTGTCGGCATCCTCGCTCGCCACTTCTCTGGCAATCAAGATCTGGGGCAGTGTAGGTGCAGGTATTGCAACCGGCATCCTTACCGTACTCATTTTGATTTTGGCGAAATCTCGCCGAAGACACTGGCGACGGTCAATTCCGAGAAACTGGCTCTCACCTATGCAAATGTGATTGAGGTACTGATGAAAATTCTGACTCCGGTCATTTTATCATCAATAAGCTTGCCAACCGCATCTGCAAATTATTCGGCGTTGATCCGAATGCCGATACCCAGAAGATGACCGAGGAAGAACTGCGCACAATCGTGGATGTCAGCAAGGAATCCGGCGTCATCGAGTCTGAAGAACACACCATGATTAACAATGTGTTTGATTTTGGCGATGCACAGGCCAAAGAAGTCATGATTCCGAGAATCGATATGACCTTTGCGCAGGTAGACAGTTCCTACGATGAGCTGATTCAGATTTTCAGGAGGATAAGTTTACCCGGTTGCCAGTCTATGAAGATACGACCGACAACGTGATTGGTATCCTCAATATGAAAGATCTGCTTCTCTGTCACGACAAGGATCATTTTTCTGTTCGTGATATTATGCGTGAACCGTATTTTACATACGAGCACAAGAACACTGCAAATTGTTTATGGAAATGCGTAAGTCTTCCATTTCCCTTGCCATTGTTCTGGATGAGTATGGTGCTACTGCCGGGCTTATCACTCTCGAAGATCTCTTAGAAGAGATCGTGGGTGAAATCCGTGATGAGTACGATACCGATGAGGAAGATCCGATTGTCCAGCTTAGCGACCGTGAATACATGGTTCTCGGCTCCACCAACCTGGAAGATCTCTGTGATGAGATCGGCTTGAATTTTACATCCGAGGATTATGATACGATTGGCGGCTACCTCATCGGTCTGCTGGATCACCTTCCGGAAAAAAATGAGATGATTATTACAGATGATGATGTACTGCTCCGTGTGGAACAGATGGATAAAAACCGTATTGAAAAAATCTATATCAAGAAGCCGGAAGCTCCGGTCTCAGATGCAGAAGAACACACATAAGGGCTGTCCGTAATCAACAAGAATATATTAGGGAATATCCTCTCCGCTCTTCCTCACAGAAGAATGAAAGAGTTGCAGCCGGCAGGCAGGAAACGCCTGCCGGCTGTTTTTTATTTTCATCTTACACAATTTGGCACAAGATACCGATCATACATTTCCTGTAATGCTCCGGCTTCTCTGTTGTCTCCGAATCCGTGCGCATCCACATATTCGCGGATCTTCCGGCGCGTCTCACCGTTAATCATATAGGTTTCAACCGGTGCATCATTTTCAAGATTTCCAAACGCCGTCCGAAGTGCAGACACGTACGCAGTATCCGTCTTCCAGATCGAATCATCCAAAAGCCCTCCCCGTTCATAAGAACTTCCGTAATATTTTTCATCAATAAAGCGTGTTGTTCTCTCCGTTCGTGCATCTGCAGGCGTTGTATCCACCACATAAACCGTTATCTGCTTACAATAGATACTCCCAGCGCTGTCAACTACCGTGAGATTTTCCGTACAGCTTCCTACATGCAAAAACTGAGTAAAATCCGATGCCTGATAATCCGGAATCGAAAAAGATGTTCCATTTTCATGAAATCCTGCCTCGATCGGGCTTCCATCTTCACGATCCGATGCAGTCGCATGGCTTAAAATCTCACTGTCTGTGATAACCCCCTGCTGTGCCTGCTCCAGTGTATAGTAGAGATTTGTGGCAACAATCCACGGACAGTCATCCCACGACGCATACAGCGTGATCATCGCACCGTTCTGATCTGCCACACCGGATGCTTCTATCAGATCCGCCACACTGACCTGCATTCCTGCTGTCCATTGCGGTATAAAGCTATCGCGCCCATCCTCGAGCGACCACCCCATAAAAACAGCCGCATATGCCTTTTTATCCGACACCGGATCAGCAGCCGGAGTTTCCGATTCTTCCAGAACTTCCAGTTCTTCCACATCCGCTTCTGCTTCTGTTGCATCTTCCTCCGGTGCTTCTGTCGATTCACTGGAAGCATCCGCTTCTACTACTTCCGGATCTGCTACGCTTCCATCTGAATTCGTGATGCTTCCATCCAGCTGCGTAATACTTCCATCCTCATTTATAATGCCACCTGCCGGTGTCATCATCAGACCCGTATCCGCATCCATCACCATAACCACTACGCCAGAATCATCCAAAACAATCGTGCCGTCTAATACCTGCTGCGTGATATCCTCTCCGTCCAACGTATAGCGGATATAACGTCCCGTAGCATCCGGCAACGTCACATTCTGATCGTACATGATCGTTATATCATCAATCGGCGCTTGTTCTTTGCCATCGTTCGGATCAAAATGCAGCGTATAACTGTTTGCTGTCAAGACGCCGTCAGAACATCTGTCGCATCATCTTCTGCGCCAAACGTATACACCGCATTGTTCAGACTACCGTTAAATGGATCCGATTTCACCCAGCCCGAAAAGTATATCCGGTTCTTACCGGATGCAGAATGGATTTAGCCGTTCCATAGTGCTCCGTAAAACTCTGCACAGCGGTACTTCCCTGCCATGTTCCCCCATTGGGATCAACTTTTAAAGTTGAGTGGTTAATCTGCGCATTTGCAGTCATTCGCACATTTTGTACAGGCATGGCAAACGCATACTGCTTTCTATCCGTCTCATACGTGCCAGTCCATCCCGTCCAATGGTAACCATTTTTACCACCGCATCAATTGTAACCGCTGCCCCAGACATATAATTGCGTACACCACTGACACTCTGAATTCCATTTCCTGCAATCAGATCAACCCGGAATAAAGCATTGCACCAGCTGGATGCAATGCATGCTTTGTCGATCCAGTGTCCCGTGTCAACTCCTGCAGATTTTAAATACCCATCAAGTTGATCCCTGTTATCAAACCGACTCATACCGGATCCGCTGATCCGGCAATAGATCGTATACTAAATCTTATCTCCCTTAAAACCAACTTGATATGCCACCACCAGAAAGATAACCGTATTATGTACTGTCCCGTCCGCACCCGTCACCGTACCCTGCCTCACAGTAGCACTGGACACAATATTGCTATTTACCGCAATGTTGTAATTCGTCAGATCCGGAGTCAGATTCGGATCCAGTGTCACCGTCAGTTCGCCGTCAAAAGACCAGTATCATCCTGTGCAGATGTATTTTCAATCTTCCTTTTACGATAACCTTTCCATCCGATATACTTGTTGTCTGCTGCGACTCAAACTCCGGAAAAGCAATGTCTACCGCCGCTCCGATGTAAAGCTGGGTATCCCAACGGACATTGGCAACATCCACCCCAAACACTGTCGCACCATATGATAATCCCGAAACGTTATACAAAACGGAGCACATATCCGTTTGTTGGCAAAATAGTGATCCATCACGGTAAAGCCCCTCTATTACAGTCCCGCCGTTCCTTACATTTTTTTCACTATCCCGAGCTTGTTGTGTAAACATGGATATCAGTTTGGGATTTTCCGTAACCCTTGCCGCATCGATACATCCAAAAGTATCTGTCCTGTCACGTCTCCGTATTCCTTGGTTTTTAAACCATCAAACAACTCTGCCTGCATCGTAACAGTTGCTCTGGAGACAGGATCGAAACCATAATCATCGCCCTCCCAATCAACATCTCCGAACCGGAATCTCGATCCCACACTTAAAGTCACCGCACGTACCGGATAAGAAGCATTTTCCTCCACGACAATCAGCTGCCAGCCGGTCGGCGTTCCACCGCCTCCCGTATCCTGCTCCCAGAGATCGGATGCACGGCATACCGGTATATTGGCTACATAGTAATCACCATACCCGTATGTTTTAACGATAGTTGTTACATCCGCAACGTTGCAGTAAATTCGGGGGCGGGACTGCTCCCATCCAGAAACATACCGCGAACTGCGATCGTCTACATAGACCCAATCAGGATAAATGTTTGCTCCTGATCTTCCGTCGTGCATGATGAATGTTACATGATTTGCATTACTATCATCTTTGTTATATCTCTTCCGAGTTTCCCATATCAAATATGCTTTTACAATATGAGTCGTGTTATTATAACCATGTAGCGTCGCCATCGAACTATTAGACCATCCCAGTAACGTCTGACTACAATAAGATTCATCATCATATCTCGGTGACGGTGAGGAATAGACATTTATATTGCCCGTGTAATTCAAAGCATATCTGCCTACCGTAGTATTCTCATCATTTTGTCCTACTGGCAAAACATTAAATACATTTTTTTGTATCTCACTTGCCGCGCCTTCTGCCAATGTTCCCGCCATAACTTTATCAGAAAATAATAACGCACTTATCACAAACAATACGCATAAAATAATCTTATATATTGTACTTCTGTCGTATCTGAGCTTGCGCTCACTATACATATAATTATCCTCCGTTATATCTAATTAAATGTGATCGTGGAATTTCCCCGCCATTTCCGCCAGTCCCGAGTTATCTCCAAGTGACGGATCTAGTGGGATAAAATCATCTGGAACTGACATCGTTCCATCTGAACTTGAATTTCCACCGTTGTTGCTTCAAGTGTCTGCACTTGTGTGGAGCTTCCAGTGTCGGTACTTCCGCTGTCACCACTCGGCGTTGTGCTTCCATTCTCGCTGCTTCCGGTATTATTGCTTCCGCTGTTGCTGCCTCCAGACGTTCCACTGTTGCTATTTCCGGAATTGCTACTTCCAGATGTTCCGCTGTTACTGTTTCCGGAATTGCTGCTTCCAGATGTTCCACTGTTGCTATTTCCGGAATTGCTGCTTTCAGATGTTCCACTGTTGCTATTTCCAGTATTACTGCTTCCAGTATTTGTAGCACTGCTGTTGGTTGATCCGGTTTCAGCCTTTGTTGTCTCCGACTTTGTTGTAGCAGATTTGGTATCCTTCTTAGAGGTCTTTCCATCTGCAACTGTCACCTTAGCAGTCTGCTTTGCAGTAAACCCGTTCTCATCTGTTACCGTGTAAGTAATCTCGTACTCTCCTGCCAAAGACAGGTCTACTTTGCTGTCATCACATTCGATCTTATCTGTCAGATCATTCCCATTGCTGTCCGTTGCCGTTACACCCGAAAGATAGTCCACATTCTCTGCTCCGGTTGTTACGGTAAGATCCTCAATTCCCAAAAATGTCGGTTCTGTACCAACCAGTACCGGCACTTCTACCTGCTTGCTATTTCCACTCTCATCTGCGAGTGTTAAGCTTACACTGTACTCCCCCACTGTATGAAAGACTATCGCGTCATTTGTTACCGTTACATCGTCTAACACAAATGTTTCCATATCTTCTGACGCTCCGGTGGCCTCTACTTCCTCGGTGACCTCCATGTCCTCAGTGGTCTCCACATCCTTGGCAGCCTCTACACCCTCGGTAGCCTCTACACCCTCAGTGGTCTCTACTTTCTCGGTGGCATCGGTAGACTCATCTGCCAGATCGTCAAATGTTGCCATTACATTCCCGGTCAGCTCGGTTACACTCGTTAAAACATCCTCCACGTACAATGGCTCGTCCACACCGACTGTAACCTGATTCACCACCTCCGCCTCCGGCGCTGTGGTATCTACTACGTCCACTTCAAGGGACGCTGTCTGATCCTTATAAGTAACCACTGCCGTATAAGTTCCAAGCTTACTTACATCAACCGCCCCAAAATCAATTGTTGTCTCCACTGCGATATCCGCATCCGCCACATAAGCCGCTACATCCGTATTAAGCTCATACCCCAGTTCGACACTTACCCTATCTGTTGCAAGCGCAAGCTGCTTATCTCCGCAACCTGCTGCTGTCATTTCTGTCACCATTGTTACTGTTAATAATACTACTACGCTTTTCTTTTTCATAAACTAATCTCCCTGATTCTTATAATTTCCTTTTCTGTCTTTGCCGCTTCCCTTTAAAAAACTTCATTCATAAATGCTTCCACCAGTTTCTCATAGCTCCTTTCACTTGAATCCAATTCTTTGAACACTTGCCATACAAATCAACACTTTCGTTCGCTTTTAAAGAGGCATATCTACTACTACATTAGTATACACTACACAGTACGTTTTTTCTATATTTTTATAATCTCAGCTACGCTTTTAATGCTTCCCTCTATCACTTCCAGTTAACCCTCTTTTACCGATTCTCTCTGTAGATCGTATCATCGCATTGATAATATAGTCTACAACTGCTGTCATGATCCGGTGCCACGATCTGCACCATACACATTTGCCGTATTCCCTGCAATTCCCATATCTATTCCCAGGCGGCATAATAATCACGATTTTCTTCTATCGGCTGTGAAAAGTCCGCCGCGTAATCATTCCAGTCATGCCAGCCGGCAAATACCACACCATTGCCTCCCGGTTCTGCCGGTGGCTGCAGACATTGTCCCTCCTCCACGGTATATACTTTATAACAGCTTCTCACCGAGCATTCCCTCCCGGTTCTGGTAAAACCGCACCCGGTACTGCTCTTTTGATACATTCTCCCCTCTTCCCGGATAATTGTTCTGACCGCTTCTGCCGTACCTTCCATTCCATTGGGATGTTGAAACTTTTCCTGTAATTTCATTGACAATACCCCCTTTTGCACATCATTCTGATAGACCTTCAAAACCACATCGGAGTCTGTATCGATTTCCGCCGCCAGAAGTTCCACACACTCCGCAATCACCAATTCTCCGGAAGAACACCCCGCCTCCGCAAACGGCATCCCCTCGACCGTCTTTTCCATTGTGGAAGGAAGAATCGTCTCCACCTCACATCTGCGGTTCATGCTTCCGCCAATCGTCAGCACAATCCCGAGTATCAGAATCCCATGATTGCACTTGACAATGATCATCGCTGCATTTTCACATATATCTCCTTTCCCGGCTTTCTGTCTTCTCATCGGTTCACAGGTATCTGAAACTCACAGACGCTTCTGCGGTTTGCTTCGTCTGTCGCGCAGACCCGCACCGTATAGATCCCCTCCACATCAAACACAACCTCACCTTGCTGTGATTCTATTGTGCAGCTGTTTCCATGCGGATCTGTCATCTCACACCACAAAACACTCCGTTCTTCTCCCATTCCGTCTACCGCAGAAAATAAGTCTCCCGGCAGATATGCTCCCCTGTGCAGCATACCATTGTACGCATACCGGATCGGGTACGCCACCTCCCCCGCCTCCGCAAAAGCGTCAATGGCAGCGTTTTCTGTGATTGTCTCTTCCTCCGGTATCCATGTCTTTACTGATGTTAATAATTCCCCGGTTGCCCTGCTCGTCACGAATTCCTGCAAACAGCAGTACCATGACTGCTATCAGCACAATTCCTGCCGCAATTCCCTTTCCATAGCATTGAAGTACCTGCTCCATCTGATCACCTCTGTTCTTTCCTGTTGGACACTTAACTCCCACAGATTCCCGTCATATAATACCGCAGGACCATACCGATCATCCCCTGCCCATCCACGGCATGGAAGAATAAGAGCAATGCCCCTATTCCGCCTGCAATCTGCAAAAATCCATTGCCATAAACCTCTGCGATCTCTTTCATCTGTACGCTCCTTTTCTCTGACACGTCCGGGCACGAAATCCCCCTATAGCATGCCAGCCACCTGCATCCATATCTCCTGAATTGCCGTGCATCCAAACCAGCCCACCAGCAATACCAGCATTGTCATTCCAAGTTCTTCCAGACTCCATTGCATCCTGCTCCTCCTTTACCGTGCGATTCCTCTCGTCACCCGCTGCTGCGAGACCCTAACAGTGGTATCCGGTATCTATAATAGAGATTGATCCCCGCAATCCTGCGGTCGCTTTGTCCACCGTAGGTGTAGGACTGCACTTCCAGTTCGTACCCTTCTGTTCCTGCCTGCGCCTTGCAGCCATCAATCACGTACGGATTAAAGTCACTGTTCTCAATTTCTGCAATCATTGCAGCTTTAAATTCCTTCGCCGCTGCCACATCGGCACTCACCCCGAGCATACTGATGCACAGCAGCAGATTAAAACCAGCACCAGCATCACACTGAACACTTCTATGATATATTTCACTCACGCACCTCCCATGCCTCCAAGAACCTGCATCATCAACGCCATTCCGACCGTAAGATCTGCCAGCAGTTTTCCAGTGGCTGCCAGCACCGGATATGCAAAATCAACTTCATCCGGAATGCACGCTCTTCACTGCGCAAAACATCGGCGCGCTCCTGCATCAGAACCACACGCTCAATCAGATGATTCATCTGCACATCAATATCTCCTGTTCCGTTTTCAGAAAAAGCATGCAGCATTTTCATACAGCTTAACATCTCGGGGAGATCAAACTTTTGCAAAAGTCCGTGTATGTCTGTAATTGATCCGGACGCTCGTCCATTCTCGCGCAAAGCTCCGCAAGTTCGCTCCCGAGCACCGCCGGGGCATGTTGTGCAGATTTTGTAATCGCCATCTGAACGTTATTGTTCTGTAAAAGTAATACCATCTCAAAAAGCCAGCGCGGCAGCACCTGATACAATTCCGCCGTCACGTCCCGCTCGGCAATGCGGTAACTGATTCTCGGCTGCATTGCAACCAGTAAACCAGTCACCAGCAGGAGTATTCCCGCAATGCGCCATCCCACAGTCCAAAACACAAACGCAGTCATAGTCACAATTCCTGAAGGAATCAGGCGCCGATACTGCTGTGCTTTTCATACCCATTACCAGTTCATAGCTGTGTCGATATATGCCGTGTCATACAGCGGCTTTTCCTCCAGCCAGTCAGCCGTCAGGCTTCTGACACTCTTCACATAAAATGCAAAGCAACAAAAGAAACACCATCGAAGATATCTGATCACAGGAACGGTAAACACCGATACGTCAACCTCTGATGTAAACATCTCCTGCATCTCATTTAAAGATACAATGCAGCCGCGCACAAGAGCACTGCCACCACAATGGAAATCACATTATCTGTATGACTCTTCCGCTTCTCCGCCTGAAGCTGGTATCCACGCTTTTGAACCGCTCAATATCCTCCAGAACAAGCGTGACCGATGCCTCCACATCCCCGCCATATTCCTCCGTATTCAGTAGAAGTTCATGTACCGTCGCCAGCTTATCACAGGCATAATACCGTTCGATTTTCTGTAAACCCTCACGCAGAACGCCCTGCTCTCCGACCGGATGCCCGTACTCCATATGCGCAATCGCTTCCTCCACACAGAGTCGGATCTGTCCTTCCCCAAAAATTCCGCGCACCTCCTTCAATGCACTCACGATCTTTCCGGTCTTCTGAAACGCATAGAGCAGCTGTTCCATGTAGGCACATGCATCTCCAAACGCTTCTGCTCATACATTTCTTATACATATCAAGTACCAGTACCGGGAATACGAAAAGCACTGTCAAAAGCACCCCTGCCAAAAACAGCGGTTTTAGCTGAAACACCATTCCAATCCCACCGATTCCAACCAGAGCGGCTATCACCGCCATAAGATGCGTCCTCCACGAAAAACGATAACCGTACACATGCACTTCGCGCTGCAGATTTTTCGGATTCAACAGCCGCAGTTTCTCCCACAGTCCTTCTCTTTTCATCTATTTTCCCTCTCCTGTATCTCTGCCAGTGTGCGCAGCAAAACGGATCCTCTATTCCCGCCTGTCCAAGGCGTCTCACAATCGCAGGCGGAAGCTCTTCCGAGAGCAGTTCCCCATCCCTCCAGTATCATATAAATACGATTCTCATACTGCTCCCTGCTGTAAAAACACAGCTGATCCATATATCTTCGGATCTTTCCGTCCGGCTGTCTGACGCAGCGGATCAGAATCCCCACATTCACATAGCGGTAGATCCGGTTCTCCATACGCTCTGCGTCACGCGCATCGCTCATCATATTCTGAATGCGATCCGGAAGCTTTCTGACATCATCCAGGTGGATCGTCGTAAAGCCGCTCACGCCGGTACTCCACTGCTCGAGCAGCGACGTCACCTCCACCGACCTTGCCTCCGAGAGGACAAGCCACTTCGGATTCTGCCGCAGGCTCGCCTTGATGGCATCCGTGTAGGAAAATCTTCTCCGACACGAAGCTCCACCGCATCCGCCCCCGGATTGATGTCCCGGTAATGGATCTCGAGCGAATCCTCAATCGTAATTACCCGCTCCTCGCGCGGTATAAACTGCATAAAGAATTTCGCACACTCCGTCTTTCCCGCACCGGGTTCTCCTCCGAACACAAAATTCATGCCCGCCAACACACAGTTCATCAAAGCTGTAAAATCCGTTCCGGGCAATAGGATTCTTCCAGCATTCTCTCAATGTTCATGCGCACCATGCTCGGCGACTTCCGGATACAGATACTGGTGCCGGATGCGGCCGCCGCCTCATGGATAATACTGATACGCAGTTCTCTGGTATCAGCCTCCAGCACCTTATTGGCATTATTGAACTGACGATTCACGCAGTTGGAAATATTGTGCGTAAAAGTGCTGATAAATGCATCGGACAGATGCTCCTTTACACGATACCTTCCGATCTTTAAGTCCGTAATCCACAATTCGCTTCCGTTGTAGTCCACATCGGTAACATTCGGGCGCTGCAGATATTTCCAGAAAACCCCAAACTGCGCTTCCGTTGGTTCAAACGTCATGATCTCCCCATGTCATCCTCCCTATGGCGTTAAGCCATTCATGCGGGAAAAGAATCCCGTCAGCGCATTCTTGAACTCCGTCGCCACATATCCGTCCGAGGAGAGCGCCGCAATAATGATTGCGCCGAGTGCAAGCAATACAATAATTGCAAGGATTGCATTTCCATAATGTTTCATTACCTGTTCCATAATAATTTCCTCCTTCACCCTTCTGTTGTGTCTTTTTCTTTACCAAACATGTCCGGTTTTATCGATCTTACATACCTCCTTAAAATACGATCCGCCGCTTTTACTAATCCATCGATAAACTCCTGATTCCTGCTGCTTCTCGCAGACCCGTATTCCTCCGCTATAAAAGAGCTGCCCAGTCCGCGCTTCAATGCACAGTCATACGCTGCATTGTACCGCACGATGCCAATCTGCCCCTCATCCACCCGATATACTCTGTTTAGCACATCCGGCTCCGGTGTCCCGATGCAGTTGGCATACAGATACACCATGCGCTTCTCCAGATACATATGGCGCAAAAAGAACTGCTCCATTCCGTCGTAATCCTGCGGTTCAAAATTTACCACCACAAGATCCGCTGTCAAAAGGAGCTTCTTTTGACCCGCCGGACTGCACACTCCCGCATCCCACAAAAGAGTGCCGAATCCTCGCATCGCTCCTCTGCAGGCTGCCGCACACAATCTTCCTGTCCGGGCATAAGTGCGGCAAAATGCCTGCCATTGCAGTATAGTTCGCCGTCGTACCGCTCCGGTGTGTTTCTCCCCAAAATACAATATTCATTTGTTCCTCACTTCACTCTGTGCTGTGTGATTGTCCTTACTGGAATTATGGATGAAACTGCCTCCATATAGCGTGATACTTAGAAATGTGGATAAAATCCAACTATTTGATAAAAGATGTGCTTATTTTACATCGTTTTCTTACATATGTAAATAGCATTTTTCAAATTTATATTTTTTAGAAATTACTACCGGAAACTTTTCTTTTCGCATTGCTTCCATTATAATAAATACAAATACATGTATCAGGAGGTCTTATGAATAATTTTATCATTACAACCGATACCACATCCGATCTTCCGGCTGCCTATGTAGAACAGCATCAGATCGGCATGCTTTCTCTTACATATACGATTAACGATACTACTTATTCTTGGGAGCATCCGCTTCCGGTAAAGGAATTTTATGACTGCATGCGTCAGGGTTCTCTTCCCACGACCTCCCAGGCCAATCCCGAGGAGGCTGCCGCTGTTTTTGAAAAAATAATCAACGAACAGAATGCCGATATTCTTCATATCGCCTTTTCTTCCGGTTTAAGCGGAAGCTACAACAGCGCAAGGCTCGCTGCGGAGAACTTTCCGAAAAATACCCCGACCGGAAAATCATCGTCATCGATTCTCTCTGCGCTTCTCTCGGCGAGGGACTTCTGGTGCACAAAGCCGTCACCTTAAAGGAGCAGGGACATACACTGGAAGAGACCGCAGACTGGCTTGAGTCAAACAAACTTCACCTTGTACATAATTTCACCGTCAATGATCTGTTTCATCTCTACCGCGGCGGCCGCGTGTCAAAAACCGCTGCTTTTCTCGGTACAATGATCAGTTTAAAACCACTTCTTCATGTGGATGATGAGGGACATCTGATTCCGCTCTCCAAAGTGCGAGGACGCAAAAAGTCGCTGATTGCTCTCGTGGATGCCATGGAAAAACAAATTGGCGGCTGGCGTGACAAGAATGACATCATTTTCATCAGCCACGGCGACTGCATCGAAGATGCACAGTATGTTGCTGATCTCATCAAAGACCGTTTCGGCTATGAAAGCTTTCTGATCAACCATGTCGGTCCGACCATCGGCGCTCACACGGGTCCAGGCGTCGTTGCACTGTTTTATATGGGCGATTACCGTTAATCGGAAGCGCCTTTTTTGTGGAATTGTCGCAATAAGCATAGATCTCTTTGGGTTGATAAGTAATATTATCAGAAACACACTTCGGATTTCATGGAAATGCAGATGGAATATTTGTTTGAGAAAAATGTGAGAATTTCTTCCAGCTGAATGTCTGCATCGGATTCCGTGTCGCTTCCACGTTTGGACAATCCGACGGGTGCATGTCCGGCACACCGGAGACAATGGGCGGACTTTCTGGTGTCCCTAATGGCACCTCTTCACAGACAATATAAAACCGCGCGAACCGAACTCGCCAGCATCTGCTATTGAAAATATGGCAGATGCCGCCTCAGACAGTGGCTTCGCGCGGTTATGTTTTGTTCGACATAAAGATGGCATTTATGCCATCTGTTGTCTGGTGCCGCAAGGGACACAAAAGTCCTACAAATTGTCTTCCGGGATGCGGACATGACCCGCGGAGTGCTCAAACTTGAAAGACATGGATCATCGAAGATGCAGACATTCGGCTGGTTAGAAATGCCACATTTTTTGAACCGAATTTCCATTTGCATTTCCAGCTGAAATCCCACGGTGTGGTCTTTTTATAATATTACTTATCAAAGCAAACATGATATGCTTATTGGGACAGTTCCATAAAAAAACAGGCCAAAGCACCACGGTGCTTTGCCTGTTTTTAGCCACTTCTCTGTTATACGTTGATCTCCGCCTTTACGCCGAGTTCGTCTTGATTCTTCCAATACCGGATTTACAACATTTGCAAGGAATGCATCCACCTGTACCGGTGCGCGTCCGACATACTTGGACGGCTCCATGGTTGCCTGCAGCTGCTCTAACGTCAGATTGAACTCCGGATCTGCCGCAATCAGCTCCAGCAGATTGTTGTCCTTACCCTCTTCCTTGACATTCTTTCCTGCCTGCATGGACAGCTGGCGGATCTTCTCATGCAGCTCCTGACGGTTGCCACCGTTCTTTACAGCGTCCATCATAATATTTTCCGTTGCCATAAATGGAAGTTCTGCCATCATATGTTTTGTGATCACTTTATCATATACCACAAGTCCATCGACAACATTTAAGCACAGATCCAGGATTCCGTCGATCGCCAGAAAGCCCTCTGGAATGGACAGACGCTTATTGGCAGAATCATCCAGCGTTCTCTCAAACCACTGGGTTGCAGATGTGATAGCCGGATTCAATGCATCTACCATCACATAGCGTGAAAGAGATGCGATACGCTCGGCGCATCGGGTTTCTCTTGTAAGCCATAGCGGAGGAACCGATCTGGTTCTTCTCAAATGGTTCTTCCACTTCCTTTAAGTGCTGTAACAGACGGATGTCGTTTGACATTTTGTGCGCACTTGCTGCAATTCCTGCCAGAATATTGGCAACTCTTGTATCTACTTTACGGGAATAAGTCTGTCCGGATACTGCATAGCACTCCTTGAAGCCCATCTTCTCTGCGATCATCGGATCAATCTTGTCGATAGTCTCCTGATCTCCGTCAAACAGCTCCAGAGAAAGCTTGCCTGTGTACCGGTGGTTCCCTTGGAGCCAAGAAGCTTTAAAGTGCTCATCACATATTCCAGATCCTCGAGATCTATCAGAAAACTCCTGTGTCCAGAGTGTTGCACGCTTACCTACTGTTGTCGGCTGTGCCGGCTGGAAATGTGTAAATGCGAGCGTCGGCAGATTCTTGTAAGTATCTGCAAACTTTGCCAGTTCCGCAATGACATTGACCAGCTTCTTGTGCACCAGCTTTAACGCCTCGTTCATGATAATAATATCCGTATTGTCGCCCACGTAGCAGGAAGTCGCTCCCAGATGGATGATGCCTGCGGCCTTCGGGCACTGCTGTCCAAACGCGTATACATGGCTCATGACATCATGGCGCACCAGTTTTCGCGCTCTTTTGCCACATCATAATTGATGTCGTACACATGCTCTTTCATCTCGTCAATCTGTTCCTGCGTGATGACCGGCTTTCCGTTCTCGGAAAGTCCCAGCTCCATCTCTGTCTCGGCAAGTGCAATCCACAGTTTTCTCCATGTGGAGAACTTCATATCCTGTGAAAAAATATACTGCATCTCTTTGCTTGCATACCGCTCTGAGAGCGGACTTGAATATCTGTCTGTACTCATTTTTTCTCCTTACCTTTATCCATAGGCTTGCTGCATTTTCTAAAATTCAAGATATCCTGCCACCTGCTGCATTTCCCTTTGCTCCCGGCGCCCCTGCCGCTTGCTGCATTTTCCTCGAATCTAAACTTTTCTGCTGCCTGCCACATTCTTCTATATTTTCAAGAAGCTTTTACCTCTCGTAGTCTCCTGATATCTTCCTTCGGCGGCTCCATCGGGTAAATACCGTTAAAACATCCCTTGCAGATCGGCAGTCCGTCTGCCATCTCACTCAGGCGGTCAATTCCGAGATAACCGAGCGAATCCGCTCCGATGATGTCCCGGATCTCCTCGATCGTGCGGTTGTACGCAATCAGCTGTTCCCGCTCCGGAATGTCCGTACCGAAATAGCACGGCCATAAAACGGCGGTGAACTGATGCGGACATGCACCTCCGTCGCTCCGGCATCCCGCAGCATTTTACAATGCGGTCGGATGTGGTTCCGCGCACAATCGAGTCATCTATCATGATAATGCGCTTGCCGTCCACCGCCTCTTTTAAGACGTTCAGCTTCACGCGGACGCTGGACTCACGGCTGCTCTGCTTCGGCTTGATAAACGTACGTCCCATAGCCGTTTTGACAAAAGCGGTTCCGTACGGGATGCCGGACTGCAGCGAATAACCGAGCGCAGCGGCATTGCCGGACTCCGGCACGCCCACCACAAGATCTGCATCCACCGGCGAATCCATCGCCAGGAACCGTCCTGCCTTGATGCGGGATGCATATACGCTCACGCCGTCGATATGACTGTCCGGTCTCGCAAAATATATGTACTCGAAAATGCATCTCGCTTCCTGCTCCTTGGGCAGTGCGCGGGACATATCCGAGACAATTCCATTCTCCGGCGTGATCGTCACCGTCTCCCGGCAGCACATCACGCACATACTCCGCGCCGATCGTATCGAGCGCACAGGTCTCCGATGCAAGGATATAGGCATTGTCGCGCTTTCCGATGCAAAGCGGCTTAAAACCATAGGGATCCCTTGCTCCGACCAGCTTTCTCGGGCTCATGACCACAAGGGAATACGCTCCCTTGATCTTGCGACAGGCGCGTCCCACCGCTTCCTCCACCGTGCTGGATTTCAGACGTTCTCTTGCGATATGATATGCGATCACCTCCGAGTCAATGGTCGTCTGGAAAATAGCTCCTGTATACTCCAGATCATGTCTGAGTTCCGCCGCATTGATCAGGTTACCGTTGTGCGCGAGAGCCAGGGTTCCCTTGACATAATTGAGCACCAACGGCTGTGCGTTTTCTCTGGTCGACGCACCGGCTGTCGAATAGCGCACATGCCCCACGCCGATATCCCCGTGCATGGGTTCTAAATTCTCCTCAGTGAAAACCTCATTGACCAGTCCCATTCCCTTGTAGGAGGTCACTTTCCCTTTCGGACCGTTCGTCTCGCTGACTGCGATACCGCAGCTTTCCTGTCCTCTGTGCTGCAATGCAAACAGTCCATAATAAATGGTAGACGCTACATCTTCTCCATCAAAATCATACATTCCAAAGACACCACATTCCTCATGCAGATCATCCCCACCGGCTGATTTTATTGATTCTATTATCGCTCATTGATTTCCCCATCTACGAATCTGATATTCTGTCTTTTTATGCCTGAAACGGCTTTCCGGTAAGAAGCTCAAATGCCTCCTTGTACTTGGCCACGGTCTTCTCTACCACCTCATCCGGCAGAAGCAGATCGTTGTCCGGATTTGCTTTTAACCAGTCTCTCACATACTGCTTGTCAAAGGATGGCTGTCCTTTTCCTGCTTCATATCCCTCTAAAGGCCAGAATCTGGAGCTGTCCGGAGTAAACATTTCATCACCGAGAACCACATTGCCGTTCTCATCAAGACCGAACTCAAACTTGGTATCTGCGATGATAATGCCCTTGCTCAATGCGTATTCTGCACACTTTTTGTAAAGAGCAATCGTCTTGTCCTTAATCTGTGCCGCGTAATCCGCACCTTTGCCCGGGTAGATCTTCTCCAGCACTTTCACGCTTTCCTCAAAGGAGATGTTCTCATCATGCAGACCAATCTCAGCCTTTGTGCTCGGTGTGTAGATCGGCTCCGGCAGCTTGTCGGACTCCACCAGTCCTTCTGGCAGCTTAATGCCGCATACGGTGCCGTTCTCCTGATAGCTTGCCCAGCCGCTTCCTGTAATATATCCACGCACGATGCATTCGATTGGAAGCATTTCAAGCTTCTTACACATCATGCTGTTTCCCTCAAAACGTTCCTGCCGGAAAAATTCCGGCATATCCTTTACGTCCACGGAAATCATGTGGTTCGGCACGATATCTTTGGTGTAATCGAACCAGAACTTCGACATCTGGGTAAGAATTGCGCCCTTCTTTGTGATCTTATTCTTTAAAATATGATCAAAAGCTGAGATTCTGTCTGTGGCTACAATAATCAGACTGTCTCCATTATCATATACCTCACGTACTTTTCCCTCTTTACCGGCTTAAATTCCTGCATTTCATCCTCTTTTCCGAAGCCTTTCCGGCTTCTTTTGTTGATATTTACAGCTTTACCCACTTCCGCAGACTATTTCTGCACTGTACTTCAAAATTATAATACAGCCGCTTTTGGAAAGTCAATGTTTTTACCCGCTCACACCATTTCTGCGATATAGAAAATCGGGTTCTTTTTATTAGTATTTTGTACATATTCATTATTTCATTAGCATGACTTATAGGCTTGTTCACACAGCCTAATTCATATTTTGTCTTAAAAAATACATGTTTTTCCTTGACGTACTTTAGTACCAGAGTTATAATAAAACACGTAGATAGGACAAAAGCACTACTTTTGCAATTATCTAATTTCATATAACTCCTCTTTATCTGCCACCAGGGCAGATGTTCCAGAAAACGGTCCCCCCGTTTTCTGAATCCTAACACAAGAAAAGCAGCCCCTCCCCCGGGACTGCTTTTCTCGTTCTATTCTTTATTTTCTGATCAGAAGTGACTTTCCTGTCATCTCTGCCGGCTGCTCCATTCCCATCAGTTCGATTAACGTCGGGATAATATCTGCCAGGCATCCGTTCTCTCTGAGTGTGTAGGACGGATCTGCATTAACCAGAATAAACGGTACCGGATTCGTCGTATGTGCGGTAAACGGTGCACCTGTCTCGTAATCCACCATCTGCTCTGCATTTCCGTGATCTGCACAGATGAACATCTGTCCGTCGACTTCCTTTAACGCCTCCACTGCCTTTCCGACGCAGGTATCTACGGTCTCGATTGCCTTGATGGCTGCCGGAATGATACCGGTATGTCCAACCATATCCGGGTTAGCAAAGTTGATGACAATCACATCATACTTCTCAGAACGGATGGCTGCGCAGAGCTTCTCACACACTTCCGGTGCGCTCATCTCCGGCTGCAGATCGTAGGTAGCCACCTTCGGAGACTTCACAAGGATACGGTCCTCACCAACGTTCGGCTCCTCAACGCCGCCATTGAAGAAGAATGTGACGTGAGCATACTTCTCTGTCTCAGCGATTCTTGCCTGTGTCATGCCGTGCGCTGCCAGATACTCGCCAAATGTGTTCTTAAGCTCCACTTTCTTGAAAGCAACTTCCTTGTTCGGGATCGTCACATCATACTCGGTAAAGCAGATATATTTCACATTCTTTCTCGCGCCTCTGTCAAATCCGTCAAATTCATCGGCACAGAAGGTTCTTGTGATCTCACGTGCGCGATCCGGGCGGAAGTTGAAGAAGATCACGGTATCTTTGTCCTTGATCGTCGCTACCGGCTTGCCGTTCTCGGTAATCGCGGTCGGTACGAAGAACTCATCTGTCACATCTTTTGCGTAGGAAGCATCCATTGCAGCAACAGCGCTCTCTGCAGTCTCTCCCTCGCCCTTGGTCAGCACATCATATGCCTTCTGCACACGATCCCAGCGGTTATCACGGTCCATTGCATAGTAACGTCCGGAGATAGAAGCAATCTTACCAACACCAAGCTCTGCCATCTTTGCTTCCAGTGCCTCGATAAATCCCTTTCCGGAAGTAGGTGCTGTATCACGTCCGTCTAAGAAGCAGTGTACGTATACATTCTTTACGCCCTGTCTCTTCGCAAGCTCGAGCAGACCGTACAGATGTAATATGGCTGTGTACGCCGCCATCCGAAAGCAGTCCGTATAAATGCAGATCGGAATTGTTCTCCTTCACATTGGCGATACCGTCAAGCAGCGCCTGATTGCTGAAAAATTCGCCGTCGTTGATCTCTTTGGTAATACGTGTCAGCTCCTGGTATACAATTCTGCCGGCGCCCATGTTCATATGTCCAACTTCAGAGTTACCCATCTGTCCATCCGGAAGACCTACAGCGAGACCGCTGGCATTTCCCTTTACAAACGGATATTCCCTCATCAGTGCGTCGATATTTGGCTTCTTCGCCTGTGCAACGGCATTTCCTTCCGTCTTATCGTTTAATCCGAATCCATCCAGGATCATCAGTACTGTTGGTTTTTTACTCATTGTTCTTCCCTCTCTCTTTATTTTCGGTTGCCAACAATGTCGATGGCATACCCATCATTATCTGTCGTGCCGCGAATCTCCGTCTTGCTTGTATCCGAATCGTACACGATTGTCTGCGCAGGGTAATCCCCCGCTGTTTTATCATAAACATTACCGTCCGCATCCATTCCGATGTCATCGGAAATTGCAGCCAGGTAATGATAAAACCCGTCTTTATCATCCTGCTCTGTCAGAATGCTTGTAACTAGTCCCTTCTGTATACACGGGACATAGGAAAGTGTCACCGCGCCGTCCTCTGTGATCGTAATCTTGGCAAGCGTTGTATACAGCGTCCCGGTGGAAAACCAGAAATTTCCGAGACTGTACGCAACCGGCACACCATCGGTAAAACCACATCCCTGCAGCCGGTGCGGATGTCCGCCGATCACCGCGTCTGCGCCTGCCTCCGCATATAGCTCCGCCAGAAGACGCTGGGATTTTTCTTCGTGCAGACTGCCTTCCGTTCCCCAGTGCACTTCCACAATCACATAATCACTTATGGTGTCCGCTTCCCGGATCACCTCCAGAAATGCGGCAGGATTCAAGGTTTTTAATACTCCCGGTTCCGTCTCCGTCGCCTCTTTTGTATACTTGGTCGCCCGCTCAATCTGTGTGGCGGAAACAATGGCAATCTTTCTGCCTCCACAAAAGAGAGGATCTTGGATGCCTCTTTTCTATTCTCGCCCGCCCCCGTATAGGGGATGTCCGCTTTCCGCAGACAGTCTAAGGTCGACAGCAGTCCTTCTTCCCCGTAATCATACACATGATTGTTGGCAAGCGTCACAGCATCCGTTCCAAAACAGAGAGGAGTTCTACATCCCCGGATCTGCCCGAAAGGTATATGCCTTCCCGGAACCGCCTCCACGCTCCCGCCCTCTGCGTAGGTGAACTCATTGTTCATCACCATCACATCCACGTTCTGCATCTCCGAGAGCAGATCCTCCGAAAAGCAGTCATAGATGCCATTCGTCTGCCGGTTCATATACTCCATCGTATACCAGTCGTCGGCAAAATTGATGTCACCCGCAAAGCCGAGCACGATCTTTCCATCCTCCCTTGCCTCTTTCCAGTATACATTTTGCAGCCGGTACTGCTGAAAACCACTGTCCCTGCAATACATCAACCACAGTACATGGATGGACCTGCGGTAATGTCATACCAGACTTCCGGATCCTCCGTTCCATCCAGAACGGCACTCGCGATCCGCACTACCTTCTCATCTCCGTATCTGGCAGCCAGCCACATCAAAAACGAATCATCGACTGCATATCCTGCGATAAATTTCTTCGTCGCACCTTGTAATATCACTGCAAATGCGTCTGTCAGGTCCATTCTCCGTGTTGCGCTCTCTGTCATCTGCGTACGTTTTGTATCTCCGGCATTCCAGGTCGTCTGTTGTGCCGGAATATTCTGTCCTCCCGCAAAAATATCTCCCAGAAGTACAGCCGCCACGGTTACTACAAGTGCATTTCTTTTTCCCTTGCACTTTTTGGGCATACATTTTCTCCGCTGTCACTCAAAAATTTCTTTACGCTTATCACTACAATTTCACGAAAACCCGTCTCTCTCCGCCTGTTACCGCAGAGAAGCGGGTCCCCGTTCCAGGATCGTACCGCTCCGCAGCGATCCTGATTCCCTGTAATTTTAAACTATTACTTATAGTTTACAATCTTTCCAAAGTCAGCCTTTAAGGATGCGCCGCCTACAAGACCGCCATCGATATCCGGCTGTGCGAACAGTTCTGCCGCATTTCCTGCATTGACAGATCCGCCGTACTGGATACGAACTTTCTCAGCTGTATCGGTATCATATACCTCAGCGATGCAGTCACGGATTGCCTTGCAGACTTCCTGTGCCTGTGCGGTTGTTGCTGTCTTGCCGGTTCCGATTGCCCAGATTGGCTCATAAGCAATTACCATGGAAGCAACCTGCTCTGCGGTAATATCCTTTAAGTCCGATTTGATCTGAAGACGGATCCAGTCAAGAGTAACGCCCATCTCTCTGCTCTAATGTCTCTCCGCAGCAGAGGATCGGGGTCAGATTGTGCTCGAATGCTTTCTTAACTTTCTTGTTCAGCATGCAGTCGCACTTTGAAGTAGTCACGTCTCTCGGAATGACCGATGATAACATACTTCACGCCTGCGTCTACCAGCATCTCCGAGAGATCTCTCCTGTATATGCACCTTTTTCTTCGAAGTACATATTCTCAGCTCCAACTGCTACGTTGGTGCCTTTGACTGCCTCTACAACCGGTACGATATCGATTGCCGGAACACAGTATACAACCTCAACATCATCACTTACTACAAGCGGCTTTAACTCTTCTACTAACTTTACTGCCTGGCTTGGAGTCATGTTCATCTTCCAGTTGCCGGCTACAATTTTCTTTCTTGCCATTTTAAAATCCTCTTTCCCTTAAGAATGATCCCATTTATGTATCTGCTGCCACGACGTTTTGTACCGTCACGACAGCAGGATTTTGTTATTTATTTGTCGTCTGCTGCTACAACACCCGGAAGTTCCTTACCCTCTAAGAACTCCAGGGATGCGCCGCCGCCGGTGGAAATGTGGCTCATCTTGTCTGCGAAGCCGAGCTGGTTGACTGCTGCTGCGGAGTCACCGCCGCCGATGATGGTGGTGGCGTCGGTCTCTGCCAGTGCCTTTGCTACAGCGATCGTACCTTCTTGCAAGTGTCGGGTTCTCGAATACGCCCATCGGTCCGTTCCATACAACGGTCTTGGCGCTCTTAACTGCTTCTGCATATAATTCAGCCGTCTTAGGTCCAATATCACAGCCTTCTCTCTGTCAGCAGGCATATTCTTAACGTCGCAAACCTCAACCTCAACCGGAGCGTCGATCGGGTTCGGGAAATCAGCGATAGTCACTGCATCTACCGGAAGTAACAGCTTCTTTCCAAGCTTCTCAGCCTTTGCCATCATCTCCAGTAGTCGATCTTGCTGTCGTCCACTAAGGATTTACCGATCTCTTTGCCCTCTGCCTTTAAGAAGGTGAATAAGCCATGCCGCCGCCGATGATCAGAGTGTCGCACTTCTCAAGCAGGTTGGAGATTACGTTTAATTTGTCTGCAACCTTTGCGCCGCCCAGAATTGCCACAAACGGTCTTACCGGGTTCTCAACTGCATTGCCAAGGAATGCAATCTCTTCTCCATCAGGTAGCCGACAACGTTGGAGCCGCCCTTTGCGCTGATGAACTTTGTCACGCCTGCTACGGAAGCATGTGCTCTGTGGGAAGAACCGAATGCGTCGCATACATAATCATCTGCCAGATCAGCCAGCTCTTTGCTGAACTGCTCGCCGTTCTTGGTCTCTTCCGCGCCACGGAAACGGGTATTCTGAAGCAGGACAACATCGCCCTCTTTCATAGCCTCAACAGCCTTGGTAGCTGCCTCGCCGGTTACGTTGTAATCCGATACGAATACAACATCCTTGCCCAGCTTCTCGGAAAGTCTCTTTGCAACCGGTGCTAAGGACTCGCCCTCGTTCGGGCCATTCTTTACTTTGCCCAGGTGGGAGCAGAGGATGACCTTACCGCCATCGTTGATCAGCTTCTGGATGGTCGGCAGTGCAGCCACGATACGGGTCTCGTCGGTGATCTCACCATTCTTTAACGGCACGTTGAAATCGCATCTTACGAGCACTCTCTTGCCTTTTACATTGATATCATCTACGGATTTTTTATTTAATGACATATGTCATGTCCCCCTTTAATATGCAAAATGTCAAAAAAGGACCCGGTCCATAAAAGACCGGACCCCTTTCTGAGTCTATCACGTGATTGTCCGAGAACAATCTCTTTCTCTCAATTATGCTAACTCGGAGAAGTATTTGATGGTTCTTACCATCTGGGATGTGTAGGAGTTCTCGTTGTCATACCATGAAACAACCTGAACCTCGTACAGATCATCAGCAATCTGAGCTACCATGGTCTGAGTAGCATCGAATAAAGAACCAAATCTCATTCCAACGATATCTGAAGATACGATCTCATCCTCGTTGTAACCGAAGGACTCGCTTGCTGCTGCTTTCATAGCTGCGTTGATGTCTTCTTTGGTAACGCCTGCTTTCTTAACAACTGCGGTTAAGATGGTGGTGGAACCGGTCGGTACCGGAACACGCTGTGCGGAACCGATAAGCTTGCCGTTAAGCTCTGGGATAACAAGACCGATTGCTTTTGCAGCACCTGTGCTGTTCGGAACGATGTTGACTGCTGCTGCACGGGATCTTCTTAAGTCACCCTTTCTCTGCGGTCCGTCAAGAGTCATCTGATCTCCTGTGTAAGCATGGATTGTTACCATGATACCGGACTGGATCGGAGCGTACTTGTTAAGTGCATCTGCCATCGGTGCCAAGCAGTTTGTTGTAGCTGCGGAAATGATGGTATCAGAAGCCTTTAATGTCTTGTGGTTGGTGTTGTATACGATAGTAGGAAGGTCATTTCCTGCTGGAGCAGAGATAACAACTTTTCTAGCGCCTGCGTTGATATGAGCCTGAGCCTTCTCCTTGGATGTGTAGAAACCGGAGCACTCTAATACAACGTCTACTTTTAACTCTCCCCATGGGCAGTTATTTGCATCCGGGAATGCGTAGATCTTGATCTCCTTGCCGCATACGATGATGGAATCGTCTGTAAAAGATACCTCATCTGCATGCTCGTACTTACCCTGAGATGAGTCATACTTTAACAGGTGTGCTAACATCTTCGGGCTTGTCAGATCGTTGATTGCTACTACTTCATATCCTTCTGCTCCAAACATCTGTCTGAAAGCAAGACGGCCGATACGACCAAAACCATTGATTGCTACTCTTACTGCCATTTTAATTCCTCCTAGAATTTGTAAATGTAATCGCCGGGCATAAATCCCCTGGAACCGGCAAGCACAAGGTACTTATGCTTATTGGCTCCGTGCTTCCTATATTCTAACCAATTTCCATAGAAAGTTCAAGCCTTTTTCTCCACTTTATTGCCACTTTGTTAAATTTTTCACTATATCATAGGTTTTTTTTCCCTTTTCCGGAAAAATATACAAAATCTGAAAATACACCGGAAAATCTGCTGACGCTGCACGCCCGCTGTGTTATACTTTTTTCTGGTAACCTATAAACATACCAAAGAGGAGTTTTCTTATGTCAAAACTTATTTTTTTACTGATTTTGTTTGTTTTTGTTCTTATATTATCCGCGACGCCGCTGTTTCGCAAAAGCCGCAGCCAGCGGGAATATGAGAGTTCCGGCATGCAGCTGCTTGCCACTTCCCGCGGCAGGGTCCTGCTGCTCCCTGCCCTAGGCTGTCTCTGCGCGTGTATCGTCACATTTTTATGGTGCTTATGTATCAGGACATCGGTTTTGAGGCATCGGATATAGGCTCTCTGCTCTCATGCATCGGCGTCACCATCCTGTTAGTTGTCGTCTGCTTTCTCGGCGGTTACGCCATGCAGGCACGTCATGTTCTATATAATGAAGAAATCCTTCTTGATCGGGAAACCGTTCCGCCCCTACCAGACCATTCACTGGTATGAAATCTCTGAGATGCGGATCAAAAATCAGGACTTTTTTGATCTGTATGACAGAAACGGCCGCCGCTGTGTCAGCGCAAATGCGAATCTGGAAGGCTACCGGCAATTTTATCAGGCATCGTTACGGTTCACCCGTCCCGAATACACCGCAAAGCAAAAAAACACCCCGTACGACAATCCGGTGTCTGCGGCATCCGGCTGCGGAACACTGCGCTACCGGACCGGCGAATATTACGCGCTCCTCATCCTCTATGCGGTTGTCATGTTTCTGTTTTTCGGCTTGACCGTTTTTTCCGGGGAAAGCATTTCGGGAACGCTGCAGATCATCCGCGAAGAAAGCTCTACGGCGCCCTTCTTTCCGGTCGTGTTTGTCGGCACCGTTCTGGCACTGTTTTATGTCAGTCTGCAGAAAATCACCTACGACCGCGAAAAAATTGTTATTTCCCGTTTCCCCCGCCGGACACAAAACCCTGCTGCGCCGGATATCCGCCAGCTTGAATGTACCTCCGGCAATCAGCTCGGACGCTCACCCTGCACACGGATAACCGCAGATATGTGATCCGCGAGAAACAGTTCCGCGTAGGGTTCCCGGAATTTTTCAACGAACTGATCCATTAAACTCACAGAAAGGAAGATCTCTATGTTATGGGATACACATATGCACAGCCAATATTCCGGTGACAGCGACGCCCCGCAGGAGGACATGATCCGCGCTGCAATCAGGGCACAGCCCCGGCATCTGTTTTACGGATCATCTGGACATCGACTATCCGGACAACCCGGAAGCGTTCCTGTTAGACCTGCCGAACTACACGTCATCCGTTTCGCCATGCAGGAACAGTACCGGATCAGATCAGCGTGCGCTACGGCATCGAGCTGGGGCTCCAGCCGCATCTGGCAGCGCTGCATGCCGATATTTCTCGCAGTATGACTTCGACTTTGTCATCGGTTCCTCCCATGTGGTACACGGCTATGATCCGTATTTTCCGCCATTCTGGAAGACGCACACCGAGGAGGAAGGATACCGCGAATACTTTGAATCCATCCTGGAAAACATCCGTGCATTTGATGACTTTGACGTCTACGGCCACTATCGACTATGTCGTGCGCTACGGTCCGACGCGCAACGAGAATTATACCTACGCCAGATACAGCGACGTGATCGACGAGATTCTAAGACTTCTGATTGAAAGAGGGAAAGGCATCGAGATCAATACCGGCGGCTTCAAATACGGGCTGGGGCATCCGAACCCCTGTGAGGAGATCCTCGCGCGCTACCGTGAGCTTGGCGGTGAGATCATCACGGTCGGCGCGGACGCCCATGCTCCGGAGCATGTCGGCTTTGCCTTTGAGAAAGTGCCTCAGATTTTAAAGGACGCCGGTTTTACTTTACTACACGGTCTTCCGGAAACGCAAGCCGGAATTATAAAATTGAGGACTGACCGCCGCATCCGGCGCTCCAGTCCTCATTCTCACTGACATTTTATACGTTGATGTCCTGTTTTATTTACGCGTCTCTTCTGCGGCGCGCTCTATGTAAAAATCAAGCAGTTCATAGATCCAGTCTTCAGATTGGAAAACACTAAATCCCGTACGCCCGGCGCGCTCTGTATTGATGCTGTAGCCGGGCGTCCCATTATATGGCGCCGGATCGCCGGTCTCATCAAGAAACGCCTCTTTCCGGTGCGTCTGTACACGTAAGTCAGGATCTCCCGCGGCGAGATGGTCCCGCGGCTCGCTCCGTTGACGGCACCCTGGATCTCATCCCCGCCGAGATGCGCCAGAAGGCGCCCCTGCATCGTCCACGCTGATAAAGCTCATCTGTGCGTCCATATTATCAATATACATCGGTTTCTGCCGCACCACATGTTCCACATAAAAGTACAGCTGGTCCGTGTAGTCATCCCTGCCGATGACGTAGGGGAATTCTCACAAAAGCCGCATTTTCATCGGATACTGCTGCACGAGCGCACATTCCGCACTTTTCTTCAATACGTCATACGGCCCGCTGTAATCCGTATACCAGACCAGTCTGTCATGTTCCGGCTCATAGTCCGTCTCCACGGTCTGAAAATGCAGATCATACACGGATACCGAGGACACCATCACATACCTTCTGCAGGGCACCGCCTCCAGCACGGTGCGCACATCCCCCGCACAGTAAGCCAGATCGTCGTAGAAAACGTCATAATATTTATGGGCAAACACCTGCTCCATCTGCGGGCATCCGTCCGGTCGACGATCAGACGTCTGACTCTGTCTCCAAAATCATCCGGCGTCCGGCCGCGTGTTGCGATCGTCACCTCATGTCCCCGGTGCAAAAGTTCCCACACCAGATGTTTTCCGAAAAATCCCGTTCCGCCCAGCACTAAAATATTCATACGTTTCTCCATCTTTCTTCTTCCCGTTTTCCGTTCCCTTTCGCACTATTATACTCATTTTGCGTTGTTTTATCAACAATCCCCAAGAACCGAACGGCAAAAGACCCGCAGAAAGGTTTTTCTCCTCGCTGCAGGGTCTCTTTTACTTCCGTTATTTTTCTTTTACTTAAAATATTCCACGCCGGACTCAAACAGTCTCAAATCCTGCTCACCGTAAATATTCATCGCCACACTCCGGTCACGACGCTCCGAATGTGCCATCTTGCCGAGCACTCTTCCGTCCGGGCTTGTGATTCCCTCGATCGCCATGTAGGAGCCGTTGACATTCCACTCTTCATCCATGGTCGGAACACCCGCCTCGTTGACATACTGTGTTGCCACCTGACCGTTTGCAAACAGCTTCTCCAGCCATTCCTTCGGAGCGACAAAACGTCCTGGCCTTGGAGCCGGATTGCAATATACCTCGCCGGTCTTTGCCTGTGCCAGCCACGGGACTTGTTCGTCACAACCTTCGTGTATACCATCTTGCTGATATGACGGCCGATCGTATTGTAGGTTAATGTCGGCGAATCTGCAGTCTGCGGACGGATCTCACCATACGGTACCAGTCCCAGCTTAATCAGTGCCTGGAAACCGTTGCAGATGCCGAGTGCCAGTCCGTCGCGCTCGTTTAAAAGCTTCATGACTGCCTCTGTCATCTTCGCATTGCGGAATGCAGTCGCGAAGAACTTCGCGCTGCCCTCCGGCTCGTCGCCCGCGGAAAATCCGCCCGGGAACATGATAATCTGTGCCTGATCGATCGCCTTTGTGAACTCCTCAACCGAATCGCGGATGTCCTCTGCATTCATGTTTTTGAATACCTTAACGATGGTATTGGCACCTGCACGCTCAAACGCATCGCACTGTCGTACTCGCAGTTGGTTCCCGGGAATACCGGTATGAATACGGTCGGTTTTGCCACCTTGTGTTTGCAGACATAGATACTGTCTGCCTGATAGATGCCGGTGTCAAGTTCGTCCTTATTATCTGTCACGCGGGTCGGGAATACTTTCTCCAGCGTGCCGCTCCATGCCGCGATCGCCTCGTCGAGTGCAAGCTTCATGCCGCCGTAGCAGAAGCTCTGTTCCTCATTTACCCAGCCGACAAGCTCCTCATTTCCGGAAAGTCCCGCTGCCTTTAATGCCTCCTTGACAATACCAACCTTCTCCACCGGAACCTCCGCCACGATATTACCAAATCCCGGGGCAAACAGTGTCTCTTCCGACACTTCCTTCTCAATCGTCACACCAAGCTTATTGCCAAATGCCATCTTGCTGACTGCCGCCGCAAGTCCTTTTCCATCCAGCGCATAGGCGGATACGACCGCACCCTTTCCGATCAGCTCATGCAGCACCGCATAGAGCTTCATTACCTGCGCATAGACCGGAAGATCATAAGAATCCTTCTCGATGGAGAAAAGTACCAGCTGATTTCCCACTGCCTTAAGCTCCGGCGTGATGATGTCGCCCTCTTTTGCCACATCCACGGCAAAGGATACCAGTGTCGGCGGTACGTCGATCTCGTTGAAGCTTCCGGACATAGAATCCTTTCCTCCGATGGACGGCAGTCCGAATCCAAGCTGTGCATTGTATGCACCAAGCAGTGCGGCAAACGGCTGGCTCCAGCGCTTCGGCTCCTCGCTCATTCTGCGGAAATACTCCTGGAAGGTAAAGCGCACCTTGCTGTAATCGCCGCCGGCAGCCACGATTCTCGACAGAGACTCAAGCACTGCATAGACCGCACCGTGATACGGGCTCCAGGAAGACAGATACGGATCGAAACCGTACGCCATCATCGTGACCGCATCGGATTTGCCGGTCATCACCGGAATCTTTGCAACCATGGACTGTGTCTCGGTCAGCTGATATTTACCGCCGAACGGCATGTATACGCTTCCCGCTCCGATGGAACCGTCAAACATCTCCACCAGGCCTTTCTGGGAACACACATTCAAGTCAGCAAGTTCTGCGAGCCATGCTTTCTTCATATCGCCTGCTGCTAACGCCTCGGAAACCGCCGGTGTATCGATCTTATTCAGATAATTTTTCTTCGGGTCCGGCATATCCACTGCCACATTGGTCTCCTGATGTGCACCGTTGGTATCCAGGAATGCACGGGATAAGTTTACGACTTCCTTTCCTCTCCACGTGAGCACCAGTCTCGGCTCCTCGGTCACAACCGCAACCTCGACAGCTTCCAGATTCTCCTCCTTCGCAAATGCAAGGAACTTCTGTACATCCTCCGGTGCCACTACGACCGCCATACGTTCCTGGGACTCTGAGATTGCAAGTTCGGTTCCATCAAGTCCTGCATATTTTTTCGGCACCTTATCCAGCTGCACGCGCAGTCCGTCTGCCAGCTCTGATGGCAACCGATACACCGCCTGCACCGAAGTCATTACACTTCTTAATAATATGCGCCACTTCCTCGCGGCGGAATAATCTCTGGATCTTGCGCTCTGTCGGCGGGTTACCCTTCTGCCTCTGCACCGCAGACTGCGGTGGACTCTGTGTTATGTGCCTTGGAAGAACCTGTCGCACCACCGATGCCGTCACGTCCGGTACGGCCTCCCAGCAGAATGATAATATCACCCGGATCGGAGGTCAGTCTCTGCACCGCACGTCTCGGAGCCGCACCGAGCACTGCACCGATTTCCATACGCTTCGCCACATAATTCGGATGGTATACCTCCTTGACATAACCGGTTGCCAGACCGATCTGGTTACCATAAGAACTGTAACCGTGTGCCGCCTCGCGCACCAGCTTCTTCTGCGGAAGCTTGCCCGGGATCGTGTCTTTCACAGAAACCGTCGGATCTGCGGCACCGGTCACGCGCATAGCCTGATATACATAGGTACGTCCGGAAAGCGGGTCACGAATCGCACCGCCCAGACAGGTAGCAGCGCCACCGAACGGCTCAATCTCTGTCGGGTGGTTATGTGTCTCGTTTTAAAGTTTACAAGCCACTCCTCGGTCACGCCGTCCACCTCGATCGGAACGACAATCGAGCAGGCATTGATCTCATCGGATTCCTCCTGATCCATCAGCTTGCCTTCTTTTGAGGCGCTTCATCGCCATTAAGGCAATGTCCATCAGGCAACGAATTTGTCTGAACGTCCTGCGTAAAGATTCTTATGGGTGGCAAGGTAATCCTGATATGTCTCTTCCATCGGCGCACGGTAATAGCCGTCGTCAAAACTTACGTCCTTAAGCTCTGTGGAAAACGTCGTATGACGGCAGTGATCGGACCAGTAGGTGTCCAATACGCGGATCTCCGTCATGGACGGGTCGCGCTTCTCCTCATTCTTAAAATAATTCTGAATATGTAAAAAGTCCTTGAATGTCATCGCCAGACCGAGGGAATCATAAAGTTCCTTCAGTTCTGCCTCAGACATCGCAGAAAATCCGTCAAAATCTTTACATCCCTCTGGCTCCGGGAATGGCTGCACCAGCGTCTGCGGCTTCTCAAGACCTGTCTCGCGGGAATCAACCGGGTTGATGCAGTGCTTTTTGATTGCCTCAAACTCTGTATCGCTGATCTCTCCCTCAATCACATAGGTCACAGCCGTGCGGATCAGCGGCTCCTCGTTCTCATTTAACAGCTTCACGCACTGCTCGGCGGAGTCCGCTCTCTGGTCAAACTGTCCCGGCAGGAATTCTACGGAAAAAGTTCTCGCGCCATTTAACTCAAAAGTTTCCTCGTACACATCGTCCACCGGCGGCTCGGAAAAAACGGTAACCAGAGCCTTGCGGTAGGTTTCCTCCGATACATGCTCCATATCGTAACGGATCAGTTCACGCACTCCCTTCACGTCACTGATACCGAGATAATTTCTGATCTCTGCTTCCAGCTCTCTTGCTCTGACAGCAAATGCCGGTTTTTTCTCCACATATACGCGTCTTACGTTGCTCATATTTTCCCTCCATCTGCGCACGCCATCGGCGAAACTACTGATCGTTTGTATTTCTATCTTATCCTACTTTCTATATGAAGTATAGCATATGCGAACAAATAAGCATAATTAATATATTTAATCTCTTCTATTATTATGGTTAATATATCACATAAGATTTATTTGACAGTTTTATAAGCAGGTCTTATAATTATAGTTAACACGCTACAGAACGGTTCGGAGCAGCGCTCCGACAGAAACGAGGAACCATGGATATCAACTACGAGTTATATAAAGTTTTTTATTATGTTGCAACCTCCCTCAGCTTTTCCGAGGCGAGCAAGCAGCTCTATATCTCCCAATCCGCCGTCAGCCAGTCAATCAAGACGCTGGAGAAAAAGCTGGAGCAGCCGCTTTTTATCCGGAGTACCAAAAAAGTACAGCTGACTCCGGCAGGAAAGATTCTGCTCAAGCATATTGAACCTGCCATGAATTTAATCCGGCGCGGTGAGAGCCAGCTGTTAGATTCCGGCAGCCTCGGTCTGGGGCAGCTCCACATCGGCGCGAGCGACACCATCTGCCGCTATTTTCTCGTGCCGTATTTAAAGCAGTTCCACAAGAAGTTCCCGAATGTCCCGATCAAGGTGACAAACTCAACCTCCCTCAGCTGTGTGGAGCTGTTGGAACAGGGAAAAGTCGATCTGATTGTGACCAATTTTCCCAACTCTAATTTAAACCAGTCCTACATCCGCAAGACCGTGTGCAGCTTTCACGACGTCTTTATCGCCAACCCTGCTTATTATAATCTGAAGCAGCAGGAGATTGCCTTAGAGGATCTGCAGCAGTACCCGATCCTGATGCTCGACCGCAAGAGCACCACCAGCGAATTTCTGCATAACCTCTTTCTGCAGCACCAGCTTGAACTGATGCCGCAGATCGAGCTGAGCAGCAACGATCTTCTGATTGATCTGGCACGCATCGGCCTGGGAATCGCGTTTATTCCGGACTACTGCCTAAACCGCGAGTCCAAAGAGCTCTTTATCGTGAAGATCAGGGAAAAGCTCCCGGCGCGCCAGATGGTCGCCGCAGTCAACCCGACGCTTCCAATCGCGCAGTCTACGGAAGAATTCTTAAAGCTCCTGCCGTCTCTCCCAGAACTCGGCTAACATCTGTTCTACTTCATTTACGTTACATATCCGGCGCTGTTCCCATTCCCTTGGGAACAGCCCTCTGTAATCACTCTTTAAAAACCGCTCGTCCAGCAGTTCAATCACTCCCACATCCTCTGTCGTCCGTATCACGCGTCCGGCCGCCTGCAATACCTTGTTCATTCCCGGAAAGCGGTACGCATAATCAAAGCCTGCCCCTCTCTCATCATAATAATGCATTAAAATCTCGCGTTCATTGCTGATCTGCCGCAGTCCGGTTCCCACGATCACCGCCCCGATGAGCTGTTCTTTTTTCAGATCAATCCCCTCTCCGAAAATACCTCCGAGCACACAGAATGCCACCAGTGAACCGCCTCGCCGTTTCGATGTCTCACCGGAAAATGCCTGTAAGAAAGCCTCGCGCTCCGCCTCACGCATCCCGGTCTGCTGCATCATGCACCAGAGACGCGGCTCTGCATTTCCGGAATTTTCCGCATCATTGGGATGCTCCGCAATTTCTGCCTCTTCGATGCTCCGAAATCTCTGCATCTTCGATGCTCCGCAATCTCTGCATCTTCGGATGCTCCACAATCTCTGCATTCTCTGCTCCTTCCGGAAAATACTCCTGCGGACGCATTTCATCCGTCTCCCGCCCTCTAAAACACATCGTAGACTTCCTGCATCATCCGGTAGGACGGAAAGAACACCATATAGTTTCCTGCTTCGCTCGCGCTGTTTTTTTTTTTTTTATGCAATCCGCTCATACTCTGCCCTGCCACGCCTCGTGTACTTGCTGCTGACGTCATTTCCAAACAGCAGCAGGCGCTGTTCCTCGGAAAACGCCGTCTGCGCGTAGACCGCATAATTATCCCTGCGGGTGGACAGCAGGCTTTTATAATACTGGATCGGAAGCAGTGTAGCCGAGAAAAGATCGTCGCATTTCCCTTGTCTATGCGCCCTGCAGATTGAGGGAGGGATCCACAGTAAAACTTCAGCTTGAAGCGCCCGTCCTCCTCATGCTCTGAATACACGACATAATGCTCGTCGACCAGCTCGTAGATATTCATGAAATTGCGCAGGTTTAAGTAAAATTCATTTACTTCCCTGCGCTCCGGGAAATCGGGACTTTTCTGCAGATACTCATCCAGATCTGCCGCAAGGCGCGTCAATGCAAAGATCAGCGTACCGATATTTTCATATACGACATAGTTTTCGCACTCACGCTTGTACCCCAGGAGGATGCGGTTGCATTTTTCCAGATGCCGGATCACACGTTCCGCACGTCTGTCATGCTTTTCCTGATAGGGTTTCAGCAGCTTTTGACCGCCAAGAAATCTTCCTTATAGATCGCCGCGCTGTACATTTCCCGGCTCCGCTCCACAAGATTGTGCGCCTCATCCACCAGAAAAATGTAGTCCCCGCGCGTTCCTTCCGCAAAAAAACGCTTCAGATAAACATTCGGGTCAAAGACATAATTATAATCCCCTATGATATCATCCGCCCAGGTTGCCGTATCCAGCGACATCTCAAACGGGCAGACCCGGTACTCCCGCGCCTGCTCTAAGATCACTTCCCTGGTAAAACATCCTCCTTCTGCAACAGATTGTACACCGCATCGTTCACGCGGTCGTAGTGTCCTTTCGCGTAGGGACAGTGTACAGGATTGCAGTCCATCTCCTCGCACAGGCACAGCTTTTCCTTCGCCGTCAGCTGGATGATCTTCACCTGATACCCCCTGGTGCGCAAAAGTTCAAATGCTTCCTTTGCCACCGTGCCCGTGATCGTCTTCGCCGTCAGATAAAAAATCTTGTCCCCGAGTCCCTCGCCGACCGCCTTTACCGCCGGAAAGAACGTCGAAATGGTCTTCCCGACGCCTGTGGGTGCCTGGATAAACAGATTCTTCCGGCGCGCAATCGTGCGGTATACGTCCGACGCCAGTTCTTTCTGTCCTTTCCGGTATGCATAGGGAAACTCCAGCTTTTTGATGGAAGCCTGCCGCAGATTCTGCCAGGCGAACTGAAAATCCGCCCACTTTTTATATTCGTCCGTCAGCCGGGTGAACCACTCCGCCAGCTCCGCAAACGAAAATGTTTCCCTAAAGTATTTCAGATTCCCCAGAAACGCCGTCTTTGTCAGTTCGATTGTATCCAGATTGCAGTAGGTCAGCTGCACGGAGATCTCTGCAAGATCATGCTGCAAGGCATAGATATAGGCATAACACATCGCCTGCGCGCGATGCACGCCCACGGGTTCATCCAGCGCATCCAGATTCATGTAGATCCCCTTGATCTCATCAATCGTCACATGCATGTCTTCCTCCACCGTAAGATGGTTGAAGTTATCCGAAAAATCAAGCTGTCTCTCCCCGTCGCACGTAATCTCGATTCCGTCCGCCCGCCCCTCGATGGCAAGCGTGTAATCTCCCTCGCTAAGTTCGATCTTAAGCGGCACCTCCGCATGGTAATTCGCGCCTTTGCTCTTCTGAATGCGCTTATGGATACGGCTGCCCTCCCACATGGCCTCCGGGGACGCAGTTCTCCCGTGGCGGTTATCAATGTCTCCCTCCCGCAGAATGAACTCCACCAGATTCCGCACCGAGATCTTTATGATTTTCTTTTCGTCTTTTTCCTGTTGTGCATCCATACGGCAGCGCTCCCTACTTTCCGGTTTCTTATTATACAGTGTATTGTACACAAAAACAGGGCTGCTGCACGAAGAGGTTTCTCTCCGGCAGCAGCCCTGTCTCCGTCTGTCTGACTAGCAGACTGCATATTTCTGTACCGTATTCTCAAACCCGGTGTTCTGTCCGCCGTATTTACGGTCAGATCCTTGCTGAGTCCAAGATACAGCATTCCGAGCAGTGATTTTGCATCAATCACAGCTCTGTTATAACAAACATCGATATCAAAATCACATTTTCCGGCAGCTCTCACAAACTCCTTTACTTCCTCCGTGTCAGACAATCTGATTTTTCTCTATCATATTATTCATCCTTTCCTACTATAAACCAAACGTGTTTCTCTGATTTCCGCGCAATTATTGCATAATTTTTTTTCTTTGTCAAATTTGACGCAACCGGTAAACCACTTGAAAGTACGGGCAATCTGCTCATTTCTGTGCCCGATTTTTGCCGTTTTGCAATCTCTTTTTGCGATTTTCTCTCAAAAAGCAAACTGCATAATTATTCTTGTGCACACTTTCTCATTTCCCGCAAAGGTACGTTTCGTTTTTGTAATATTTTCACATATTTTTTCCCCAGAGAAAACTATTTTTCATCTCTCAGTTTCCTAAGATTCTGCTTGAGCGCCTCCACGGCGCGGTCGATCTCTTCCCTTGTCGTCTCTCCCGACAACGTCATACGCACGGTCCCCGGTGCGTATTCGTCCGGCACGCCCAACGCCCCGATTACATAGGAGACCCGCTCCTCCCCGGTGTTGCAGGCGGAGCCGCCCGAGGCGCAGATTCCGTCCTCATACAGCAGAATGAGAAGCGATGCACCGTCCACGCCGGAAAAGCTCACATTCACATTCCCCGGCAGGCGGTTCGTGGGATGTCCGTTCAGGCGGACCCCCTTGATCTCATGCATGATCTTTTCAATCAGATAATTGCGCAGCATCATCTCCCTGCGGATTCTTCTGCGCATATTACAGAATGCCAGTTCCACCGCTTTCCCCATCCCGACGATCCCCGGCACATTCTCCGTTCCCGCGCGTTTCCACGCCCTGGCTGCCGCCGTGGATAAAGGAAGGCATCGTAACCCCGTCTCTTACATACAAAAATCCCACACCTTTCGGTCCGTGAAATTTGTGTGCACTCGCGCTAAGCAGATCGATGTGGTACTGCTGCATGGAGATCGGAATCTGGGCATATGCCTGCACCTCATCCGTATGAAACAAAATCTGATGGTCTCTTGCGAACCTTCCGATCTGCATGACCGGTTCGATCGTTCCGACCTCATTGTTTCCAAACATGACCGAGATCAGGATCGTATCCTCCCGGACAGCTTGCTCTAACTGTTCCAGCGAGATCATTCCGTTTTGATCGACGTCCAGATAAGTCACCTCGTAGCCCTGCTCCTCGAGATAATGGCAGGAGTTTAGGACCGCGTGATGTTCAATCCTGCTGGTAATGATATGACGACCGTATTTTCCATACGCTTCCGCCACCCCCTTAACTGCCCAGTTGTCCGCCTCCGATCCGCCCGATGTAAAATAGATTTCCGACGGTCTGGCATCCAGTGATGCTGCAATCACCTCTCGCATGGGCAATCGCCGCCTGCGCTTCCTCCCCGTAACCGTAAGCCGTTGACGCATTGCCAAACTTTTCCACCAGATAAGGCTGCATAGCGGCTTCGGCCTCCTCCGCCATCCGCGTCGTTGCAGCATTATCCAGATAGACCACACCTGCTTTATATTCCTGATCGCACATTTTTCCCCCACACCTTACATATAATAAAAAGATTCCAATTCCCGGAGACACACTTGCCAGACATTCATTTTCCCAGGAATTCCGTTTCTGGAAATTCTCTGAAAAATTCCCTGATCACCGGCACACTGCTGCTCACACTCGCCGGTGTGCTCACACGGATTATCGGCTTCTTCTATAGAATATTCCTCTCAAGGCTGATTGGTGCAGAAGGTCTTGGGATCTACCAGCTGCTGTCCCCGGTGATGGCGCTCGGTTTCGCCGTCACCGCCGCCGGAATTCAGACTGCGATCTCACGCTCGTCTCCTCCGAGCTTGCGCAGAACAATCCCGCGGGTGCGAGGCTCTATTTTCGGATCGGCCTGCTGCTGTCGCTGTTTTATCTGCCGCGACCGGCTTTGTAATCTGGAAATACGCAGACTTTATCGGTGTTTCCATGCTCGGGGATGTGCGGTGCATCCCGCTCCTTAAAATCATCTCTCTCCTTTGTCCCGTGCTGTATCCACGCCTGCATCAACGGCTGCTACTATGGACAGAAAAAGACGGGCGTCCCCGCTCTCACACAGCTCACAGAGCAGATCGCCCGCGTCGGCACGGTCTGGCTGCTCTATCAGATCCATATGCGGGAGCAGACCGCCGTTCCGCTCTCCGTCACAATGTGGGGAGCTGTGATGGGCGAAGTGGCAAGCACGCTCGTCTCCGTCAGCGTCGCAAAACTTCCGGAGGGAACGGACACGGCGCTTTCCGTGAAATGCGGCACGCGCAATCTCCTTGCCATGGCGGTTCCGCTTACGGCAAACCGGGTTGTTTTAACGCTCTTTTCCAGTTTTGAAAACATCATGATTCCAAGCCGCCTGCGCCTGTTCGGTTACACGGCTTCCGAGGCGCTTGGCGTCTACGGCATCTTAACCGGCATGGCGATGTCCGTCATCATGTTTCCGTCCGTCATCACCAACTCCGTTTCGGTGCTTCTTATGCCCGCCATCTCAGAAGCCAAAGCCGGCGGAAACGATGTGCTCATACGGCGCGCGGTCTTAAAAACCATCCGGGTCTGTCTTCTGTGGGGCTTTTTTTGTACAGCGGTTTTCTTGCTACCGGTCACTTTATCGGGAATGTGCTTTTTGGGAACGCGCTCGCCGGAACATTTATACGGACGCTCGGATGGATCTGTCCTTTCCTGTACCTCGGCGTGACGCTGAGCAGTATTCTGCACGGGCTCGGCTACCGGGCATCACTTTCGTGCTGAATCTGATTGCCTGCGGCATCCGCATCCTCTTTGTGTTGTTTGCCCTTCCCGTCTACGGCATCCGCGGCTATCTGTGCGGACTTCTCATCAGCCAGGCCGTCATGGCTCTCCTCTCCATCGGAATTCTGCTGCGCCAGACACATCCCACTTCCCGCTCTGCATCCGCAAAATAATATGCAAAAAATACCGGCAAGCCAGATTACGGTTTACCGGTATTTTATTCTCATTAAAAGTGCTAAATCTGATTTCAAATTATACTCTGGAAAGATATTCACCTGTACGTGTATCGATTTTGATCACATCGCCCTGCTCTACGAACAGAGGTACATATACGGTAGCTCCTGTCTCGACGATTGCCGGCTTGGTTGCACCAGTAGCGGTATCGCCCTTGAAGCCCGGCTCAGTCTCAGTGATCTGAAGCTCTACGAACAGTGGAGGCTCGATTGCGAATACATTACCGTTGTGAGAACATACCTTAACCATCTCGTTCTCCTTAACGAACTTCAGCGCATCGCCGATGTCATCTTTGGAGAGTGCGATCTGCTCATAAGTCTCTGCATCCATAAAGTTGTATAAGTCACCATCTGCATACAGATAAGTGTAATCTTTTCTGTCAATGCGGGCAGTCGGACATTTCTCTGTAGGACGGAATGTCTTCTCAACCACACCACCACTCTTAATATTCTTTAACTTAGTTCTTACAAATGCTGCACCTTTTCCTGGTTTCACATGCTGGAATTCAATAATCTGATAGATACTATTCTCGTACTCGATTGTAATACCATTTCTGAAATCTCCTGCTGATATCATGTAAATTTCCTCCTTAAAAATACGCCTCGAGTTTTACTCTCTGATTTTTCTATTTTATAATAAACAGCGCTATATTTCAAGCTTTTTTTCATATACCGCACTGCGCCATGCGAATTTGCACGCTTTTGCTCTGTTCCTGGCGCAATCTCCCGGTATTATTAAGCGTTGCGCTTCTCAATCTCATGGATCATATCGATTCTGGTCTGGTGTCTTCCGCCCTGGAATTCTGCATCCAGATATGCCTTGACGATGTCTTTCGCAAGCTCTGTGCCGACGATTCTGGCACCGAATGCAATAATGTTGGCATTGTTGTGTTCTTTTACCAGCCGCGCAGTTGCCGTGTCGGAGCACACTGCTGCACGCACACCGTTGACTTTATTGGCTGCGATGGAGATTCCCACACCGGTTCCGCAGATCAGTACGCCGCAGTCAGCCTCGCCTGCCACAACTGCCCTGCCGACTTTCTCTCCGTATTCCGGATAATTGCAGCTGTCCGTTCCGTCGGTTCCAAAGTTGATAACCTCATGTCCCAGTTCCTTTAAATAGTCCATAATGACAAATTTTAACTCTGTTGCCGCGTGATCATTTCCGATTGCTATTTTCATTTTTTCCTCCATCCCGGGTTTTGGCACCCGTCCTTTTCATTGTCACATGCTGCCACTGTTTTCTGCAGCACAAACTGCTTCTTTTATCGCTTCTGCGCTGCGCTCTGCTGCTTTGGCATTTTCTCCGATAGAAAAACAGGACGATCTTTTCCAGATAACGCTTTAAGACAATCTGGATCTCCTCCTTCGGATGGATCGGCTTTACCAGAATCGTGCGGATTCCCGTGCGGTTGGCGCCGTAGACATCCGCGAAAATCTGATCTCCCACAAACAATGTGTTTTCTCATCCGTTCCCATCTGTTCCATCGCTTTTCTGTAATTCGCCGGATTCGGCTTTCCTGCCTTGTAGATATAAAAACCTGCACAGCGTCATTGAACATTTTCACGCGCGGTTCCTTATTGTTCGACAGCAGCATGCAATGATATCCCAGCTCCTTCAAATGTGCAAAAGCGCGCACGCCCTCGTCCGCCGGCGCTCCGTGCGGCACCAGCGTATTATCAATATCAAAATAACGCCTCGATATCCATCCTCATAAAGGCGGTCAAAATCGATCTCATAGGTAGAATCTACGTATTCTCCCGGGTAAAACCGTTCCAGCATTGCCCTTTTGCTCCTTTACTCATCTCACTCAGTGCGCATCCTTACATAGATTACTACATTTCTACCAAAATATCCACCCGGAATTTCCAATTCGCGTTGTTCGTTTTTCTCAGAGCATTATTTACCTCACCGCGAGGTGCATCCCCGCAGAGCGTTTTGTGTAATAGGAACAAAGTTTCCTATTACACAAAAAGACTGCATACACATGTGTATACAGTCCCATCCGCTCATGATTCTATAGTATAAAATTCTCATCCGCTCATGATTCTACAGTATAAAATTCTCATCCGGTCTGACCGGCTGTGCCTCGTCAGGATTCGTTCCCACAAAAAACTGATACTGCTCGAGCACCTGATCCTTACGCATATCCGAAATGGCGCGCTCGACATCCAGTCTGGCAATGTCGCTGTCCACGCCCTTCAGCTCGTAGACCGCATCCGGCTGGTAGCTGTTCGCGTAATCGATGGCTCCCTGATCCGGTCCGCTCTTCCTGATGGCTGCAGGCGCAGTATACTCCTCTGTGGACGGTGCCTGATCCGTTACGCTCTGCATAAGTTCCGCCGGCAATTCCGATCCCACGGTAACAGCTCGATTCTCTATGGAATTGTAATCATAAAATCCCGCACTAATGCGGATTCCTGACAAATTCATTAGAAACTCTCCATTGTAACCATAAACTATCACTATAACTTTTTATTATATCGACAATAAACGACAGAATCTTTACCTTCTACTCTTATTTGTCGAGCATTTTTTTCAGCTCGCTCATAAACGTATTGACATCCTTGAACTCACGGTACACCGACGCAAAACGGACGTAGGCAACCGCCTCGAGATCCTTGAGCTTATCCATCACAAGCTCACCGATCAGGGAACTCGGAATCTCCTTCTCCTCGCGGTTAAAGATCTCCGTCTCCACTTCATCCACAAGCTGATTGATCTGATTGACCGAGATCGGCCGCTTATGGCAGGCGCGCAGCACACCACCCTCGATCTTGGAACGGTCATACTGCTCTCTCGTATTATCTTTCTTAATCACAATCAGCGGAATGGTCTCCACCTTTTCATAGGTGGTAAAGCGTTTTCCGCAATCATCGCAAAGTCTGCGGCGGCGGATGGAATTGTTGTCATCTGCCGGTCTGGAATCGATCACTCGTGTATTTTCACTGCTGCAAAATGGACACTTCATTTGACTACCTCCATGGGCAATTTTGCCTATATATTGTAGTATATCTATGCATTTGTTGCTTGTCAATGAAATTTACACGATTATATGACCGGTTTTTTATATATTTTCACGAAATTGTCATTTTTTGCACAAACTTTCTGTTTTATTGTCCCCTTCGCCTATTTTACCTTATGTTTTGCCTCTTTCTCATCAATGTCCACCAGAATAATGTCCGGTCCGATTTTTACAATCCTGCACCACGGAATAAACACTTCAAACTCCCTTCCCATGCAGCCCATCCACTTTGCCGGTCCCGGCACAATCAGCGCCTTGATGCATCCGTCGCACTCGTCAAAATCCAGATCCCGCACATTTCCCAGGCACTTGCAGTCATTTACGTTGATGACCTCTTTCCTCGCCAGATCGCAAAAACGCATATACTCCCCCGTTTGCTTCCTCGAAAAAGTATATGCGTCTTTTTTCATAATCATGTTTGTCTGAAATTATACATTAAAGCGGAACAGGATCACATCTCCGTCCTTCACCACATAATCCTTGCCTTCCATTCCGACAATGCCTTTTTCACGCGCTGCAGCGAGGCTTCCGTTGTCCAGAAGATCCTGGTAGTTGACAACCTCCGCCTTGATAAAGCCTCTCTCGAAGTCCGTATGAATCTTGCCGGCTGCCTGCGGTGCCTTGGTTCCCTTCTTGATCGTCCATGCACGGCACTCGTCCTCGCCTGCCGTCAAAAAGCTGATCAGACCGAGAATACTGTAGCTTGCAGCCACCAGCTTGTCCAGTCCGCTGGATTCCACGCCGAGATCGTCTAAGTATTCCTTCTTCTCTTCCTCAGAAAGTTCTGCCAGTTCCTGCTCGATCTGCGCACAGATAACGAATACCTTTGCACCCTCTTCTGCTGCCATCTCTCTTACTTTTGCAACATGTGGGTTTGATGCGCCGTCATCTGCGAGGTCATCTTCTGCGACATTCGCTGCATAGATCGTAGGCTTCGCTGTCAAAGGTTGTATCCTGAACCAGATCTGTGCGTCCTCGTCATCTGGCACCTCAAAAGATCTTGCCATCTTGCCGTCCTCAAGATGCGCCTTGACCGCCTCTACAAGCTCGAGCTCCTTTGCAAGAGTCTTATCCATTCTCGCCTGCTTTGCAATCTTTGCGATTCTTCTGTCAAGAATCTCAATATCGGAAAGATCAGCTCTAAATTGATGGTCTCAATATCTCTTGCCGGGTCGATCGATCCGTCTACATGGATGATGTTGGTATCTTCAAAACAGCGCACTACATGAACGATCGCGTCCACCTCACGGATATTTGCAAGGAACTGGTTACCAAGCCCCTCGCCCTTGCTTGCTCCCTTCACAAGACCTGCGATATCCACAAATTCGATCGTTGCAGGTGTTACCTTCTTGGTATGATAAAGCTCACCGAGCTTTACAATTCTCTCATCCGGCACAGAAACGATACCGATATTCGGATCGATGGTTGCAAATGGATAGTTTGCAGACAGCGCTCCTGCTTTGGTCAGTGAATTAAATAATGTAGACTTTCCGACATTTGGAAGTCCGACGATACCTAGTTTCATATATATCTATCTCCTTTATTTCCTTTTTACGGGCTTTTGCTGTATACCGCTTTGACCGCTGCGCCGTTCTCCCAAAATCCGTCCTGTGCTTCGGTGAACCAACGCTCCTCGCAGCTGTCTTGTGGCACTATTCTAAGAACCCCAAATTAGCACGATTATTATACACTAACAGGGGCTCGTTTGCAATGTTATTTCATTTTTCAAGTTCTGATTGCCATAATAAATGCAGGTGTAGAGTATAACGCTTTTCTCAATTCATCCAATAGTTACGCTACCGCATTAGCATTAATCTGGTCGATAACCTTCTTGATTCCCATCCACACTGTCAAGTCAGTAAATATCTCTACTACACTTCCCTTATCCGTAAATGGCGACTCCTGAAGCACAGACAAATCCTTCATCATTCCGTTGTGTACAATATACTCTACAATCTGATTCACAAAGTAAATCTGTCTGCTATCCAGATTTGCATCATTCAAGAACTCTGAAAACGCCTCCTTTGCAGCATTCATATCAAGTCCTACAATCTCACGGACAAACTCACCTAACGGCTTATGACCATATTCTTTTTCATAGTCATCCTTAGAGCCAACTTCTTTCCAAAGTATCTGCTCCAGACTTTCTATATCCATCTCTGTAAGAGGCTGATTTGTCTTAAGCTTTGCGATTACAATATTGTCCTGATGCTGACGAACATAGAATTCAGCTTTCGCCTTGTAATTCTTCAGTTCGTCATTTTCAAGTTCAGAATCATTCCACTCTGTAGACAGTATTTCGTCTGTAAAATCTGTATCATACTTAATAATTCCTTTAGGTAAATACTTCATCAAATTCCGAAGGCTCACTCTGATATGCTCAAATTCATCTATTCCGGCATTATCTACATAGTCTGTATGAAGAATCTGATTGATAAGTTCCGACTGCGCCTGAATCTCGGGAATATTTGCTACACTTGCAATACTTTCAACCTTTCTGAAAAGGTCACTTCTATGACGACCATATCCCTTACCCGCCAGATATGCTAATTCCATTCCATACATCAAAGCATCGAAACGAACCGCGCTTGCTTCATCTCCATCTGGCATAATAAGAGGTGCTAATTCTTCACGAACCATCAAAGTATCTTCAAATGTGATTGATTGATAGTTATGTGGGGCAGAATATGTATCTACATACTTCAGATGCTGCCTCACTGCAAAATTTTCACGATTCAGTTCCTGTACCTTGCCTGTCATCATTTCAACAAGCTTATTTCTATACGCAATAAGTCTGTCTACCTGATATTCAATACTCTGAAGCTTATATGCGATTTCAAATTCAAGGGAGAAAATTGCTCCCTGTAAAGCAATCATATTTGCTGTCGGTCTTCCCTGCTTCATACGGAAAAATTCAAAGTTTCCGCAGAAATCAAAAATATAAAATTTACTCTTATCTTCCCCATCTATAAGTTCTGGGCATAATCTGGTACCACGACCAATCATCTGCCAGAACTTAGCCTTACTCATAACCTTCTTGAAAAATACAAGATTCAATACTTCCGGTACATCAATACCAGTATCAAGCATATCTACAGAAATTGCAATCTGAGGCATTTTCTTTGGATCAGAGAATTCATCAATAGCACTCTGAGCGTATGTCATATAGTTATCAATTACCTTTGCAAAAGGCTGTCCGTTCCTGCTAAGTTCCGGATATTGCTTATTGAATACTTCCAATATCTTCTCCGCATGTTCATGGTTCTTTGCAAAAATAATTGTCTTACCGATTTTCTGACCATAATCAACTTTAAGACCATCTCTCATAAGAATATGAAGCACCTGCTTCATGGTATCTTCATTAAATACCCATGTATTCAGAGCAGAAGAATCAATTCTCTCCGGCAATTCACCGTTTTCAGATTCAAACGTCTCTTCATAGGCAGCCTTGTCCTCTTCTGACAACTCATCATAGGCAATACCTTCTTCAATAAATTTCGTCTTACTTTCAACAGTTATAAAGTCTACAAGATATCCATCCTTTACAGCCTGCGCAAGTTCATATCCATATGTAGGGACACCATTTTCCAAATCAAATATTCCATAAGTATTCTTATCAATCTCATCTTTAGGGTTGCAGTAAGACCTACCAACGGAGCATCAAAGTAATTAAATATATCTCTATACTTATTGTAAATTGATCTATGTGCCTCATCACAGATTACAAGATCAAAATGTCCACAAGTAAACAGCTTTCCATTCTCATCCTTAACGGAATCAATACAGTTCATCATGGTCTGATAGGTAGAAAAATGCAGTGTGCTGTGTAATTATCTTTTTCCTCTACAAGATTTGAGCATGACAAATCAGGCAAAAGATTCACAAAATTTCTTTTTGCCTGTGTAACCAGCGAATTACGATCCGCCAGGAACAATATATTTTTAACCCATCCGGCATCCAACAGAACCTTGCATAATGCTATTACGGTTCTTGTTTTACCAGAACCAGTAGCCATTACAAGCAGTGCCTTCCTACGGTTACGATTGTCAAATGCATCACATACCGCCTTAATTGCTCCTTCCTGATAATAACGAACCGCAATCTTTTTATCTACAGAGATATGCTTAAGACTTGTCTTCATTGTCTGGAGATTATAAAGCTTCTCAAATCTCTCTTTGAATAGATTACTGCAATCTTTCTCTCCGGATACTGATTATCTATAATTCTGGTTTCAAAGCCATTTGTAAGAAATACCACTGGTCTTCTCTTGTACTGTGCTTCTAACAGGTCAGCATAAAGTTTTGCCTGTTGTCTGCCCTTGGCAACATCCACGCAAGTTCTCTTCGCCTCAACTACAGCAAGTGGTCTATGCATATCATCATAAAGAACATAATCAGCAAAACCAACCTCTGATTTGTTAGGCATTCCCGGAAGTTCCACTTCATTCATCCAGTCTTTTCCCTCTGTCCATCCAGCATCCAGAAGCATAGAATCAATATAGATTTTTCTTGTCTTATACTCAGATAAATCAAGCGGCTTCGGAACATAGGTCTGCTGTTGTTCCGCACGCTTAGCAGTCAGTTCTTCCTTAAGGGCTTTATTTTCAGCAATCAGTGCCTGTAAATCCACGTCATTATCTGAATCTTTCGCCACCACTGGTTCTTCCTGTGTTTCGGTCAGTAATTTTACATCATACTGTCTCTCTTCATAAAAATCAGAATAGCAATATGACACATAATCCATAAAAACAAACAGGTTCTGTAAGCAAAGAATCGCTTCATCCTCTGTAATCTTTCTCCCGTTATGTGCGGCACGATTGCCGATCTTACGAATCAGATCAAGACGCTTCCACAAAGCATCATCCACCAAATCATGAAAATCCTCTGTGCTCATAAGACTTACAAGCTTATCCTGATACGGCATCTCCAATGACTTGTCCACAGAATACATCCATTTAATGGCAAACTCCATAGCACGACGGCAGTTGATCACACTGGACTCCCTATCAATCTTAAGGACTTTCTCAGCTGCTATTGCCACATCTGAAAAACTATTGAATTTTGGTTCTTGTTTCAAAAAATCAAAGTTGGTCATTATAAAACCTCCTTTCTCAATGCTAATTCTTTGCTTTAATTATACATATTTTTACCTTTATCATAGTTTGAATTGCTAAATAAATAAAAAATATGATTAGAAATGGTATCTTTATCGAACTATAATCGAAAGCTAAACTTAGTAATGTTAATGCTGCAACCATTATACTTGAATACAAATCCAATTCAGCTGTATTATCTGATTTATTAATCCATATTTGATATATAAACCACAGCATAGCAATAATTATCGTCACCAATGATGTTGCTGCGATACTACATTGTATAATATCTTTCTCCTTTACCTTACTGATAACGCATCCCGTAATAACACCAATAATAACGGAATAGAACACATTCCATGTAAGAAATGACCATATAGATGTCTTCCTAAACCTCATTTCCGTTGGGATACTTGGTATCCTTAAAAATACTGTAATCATCATGGTTGACACCAAGTATCCAATCACAATTATCTTCGCCCAATATATTAACCGGAATAAATAGTACAAGGATTGATAGTACAAGTAATGCAACAATACAAACATCTAATATAATTCGATTTAACATTTCACTTAATAAAGCTTTCTTAATAATCCCAAATATCTTTTCCATAATCGCTCCTTTATCACTGAAAATTTTGATTTGTTGACTTGGTATAAAACTCACAATATCTATCAAGCAACATATCCTCTGGTATCGGAAGCATTATTGCATTTAGTTTTGCTTGATTTAACTTAGGCTGTGCTGAACCAGTAATACTATCAGAAATATCAATTAGCGAAAAATATATCTCTACATATTTCTGAAGACTCATCTTATCAAACCTCACAACATGTGCATGATTATTTACCCATACTTTCCCGAAACAGAAAATGCAATGGGAGTCGAACGCATTAACAGATTTGCTCCGTCTTCTGACACCAACAAAATGTCTTCGTTAAAATGTAATCCTCAACAATCTACAATACCTGAGGCTCCATAATACGGATAAATTCCTTCAACTCTATCACCTGAGGAAATTGGTTTTCTTCTTGAATCGAGATTTTCACATATCTCATCAAATCGTTTCATTTCCCAGCTAAATGGATTCAATACTGGGTCACCAAAGAGTTCGACAAATCGGGCTTTGATAAGGTCATCTAATAACTGAAGTTCCTGTCTTCGCTGCTTAATCTGAAATCTTTGTGATTTTCTGAATAATATTCCTCTGTTCTTCAATAGATGGTAACGATATTTCCATCTTTTAAATTGAAGCTGAATGTATTATATGTGTCCTCCGCTCCATCTTTATCAATTTTCTTTTACATCCTTAGAATCAAAGGCTTTTACTAAATACTCAGGTAAAATTCTATCTTTTGCTTTTTGCTTAAACCACAAAATATTTCATCTTTAAAATAGAATCTATCTTTCTTTTAACGACGTAGCAAACTCCTAATGTTCCCACACCTGTCACCATTACATCACCAGCTTCAGGTTTTCCATACTTATCAATATATTCCAAGTACAAATCTTCATCAATAAATAGTTCATTATCCACATAACCATCTATAGATAACTTTGCAATCTCTCTTGCCCTATAAAAAGGTACACCAGATTTTCGCCATTCCGATTGAAATACTCGCTTACTTGACCCTATATCATATAAATCACTAAGTTTTACTCTCATCTACATCATCCCTCTACGGGCTACTCGCAGAGCCCATTCGCATTCCGCTCCGCTTCATGCTCATGTTCTGCTGTCGCACAATACAGCCAATCCGCCCAAAGCACTTATGTAAGCAAGCTTCCAACGTGCTTTTGCCGTCTTGTCTGTACTCTGCTCATAGCCCTGCAAATCCGAATTTGGTCAGGACATATATTTTTGATGGGCTGATTTTACATTGTTCTGATTCACCATTGCATATTGCATCGTAGTGTCAATTTGTGAATGTCCAAGTATTTTCTGTACTTGCTCAATCGGCATACCTTTATCTATCGCCCTTGTAGCCATAGAACGACGAAATTTGTGAGGATGAATTCTTTCAAGATTCAATTCTCTTCCAAGCTTACGAAGTCTTATTTCTACACCACTGATTTTCAAAACGATTGTATGGTGCATCTAATGTAACAAATAGTGCTGTGTTCTCATCAATTCTATTTTCTATATACTCTTTTAAATGAACTTTTGTTTTCGCATCAAAATAAACTCTTCGTTCCTTATCCCCTTTTCCATAAACAACCCATTCCGCGACCTTCAAAATCAATATCATCTATATTCAGATTTACTAATTCTCCTACTCTTATTCCAGTAGAATATAATAAATCAATAATAGCTAGATCTCTTTTTTCTTTGCAATTATCTCTTAGCTTTCGATGCCCTCATCAGAAATTGTACTCTTAACAACCGTCTTTGTTTTTATCTTATGTATTCTTTTCATTGGGCTTTTCAAAATATAATCTTCCTCTTCAAGCCAGGAAAAGAAACTCGAAATATTTCTACGCACATTATCTATTGTAACATTCGTACAGTTGTTCCGCTTTTGATAATTTGATAAGTACTCACGCATTTCTTCTGTAGTTATCTTGCGAACACTTACTTCCGTGTAAGATAATAAATGTTCTATCGTTGTTTCGTAATATCTTATCGTACGTTCTGAACATCCTTCAATTTGTTTTGCCGCAAGAAACATTTTCAAAAATTCATCATTTGGTATATCCTTTTTGATGCCTCATTTTCCGCAAATGTCTTAATGATTACTTCCTGCAGTTTCTTCATCTGAGCAATTGATAAATACTCCGACATCTCATTCAAAACTAATACAATTTTTTCTTCCATGCTGATACCTCCTTACATAAGTACCAGCATCCTTCAACCAATAAGTTTCTATCTACCATGCATTTTTGCCTGTTTTTATAAGGCTATCAATATCCATATATGCATTCTCTATTGCTTCAACATGGTATAATTCATACATATTAAAAATATAATCTGTCAGATTTTTTTCATCTAATATCTTCATGATTTCTGACGTTGTTTTATTTTTTTCCTGTGCATAACTTTCAATCAGAAAAGTAAAAAATCGAAACTCTTTATTCAATTTCATCACCTCGCAAATACAAGGAATTTCCCGGATCTCCTGTGGCTTCTTCATTTTCCCACATATCATAAACGGCAAGTGGACTGAAATACCATATCTTCATTTCGTCATCTTCCAGCATTTCATGTGTTTTTGATGCTAAAAATATTCTCAAAGCATCCATTTCAGAAATGCCCCGATTTTTGCTATGAGTTCAGCAATTTCTGTGTCAAAATTTTGTAAGATTGAAGGGTCAGTTTTTTTTATCATACCTTTTCACCACCATCAAATTTTAATATTGATATTCCTTTTTCTGTTAAAAACGCATATTGGTCTGATAATTTTTGAGGCTTTAGCAATATGAGAGCCGTCTCTTCATCAATCATACCAGACATATAGTTATTTATAACCGGCATAGTATTATCATTTGCCACCGGTCCTATTACCAAATCATATTTTCCCTATATACATTCCTTTTCGATTATCCGTAACAAATCTTAACCATTCTCTATTGGCAGAATCGAATTTCAATATTGAAATGCCTTGCAATATTCCTTCATCAAAATCAAATATAGAAATTATTGGGCTCCCATTTTTGCGTCTTATGGTCTGTGTTTTAGCCCATCTAACAGCTTGCTCCCTGCTTGACGTAGTATAAAACCCAGCACCGAAATCAAGCATTCTGTTTGTAACCAATATTTGGGGTTTGCTTACCAGAACATTACTACCATGATATAAAGTCACTAAAATTTCCCCTTTCGCGATATTTATATTATCCAAAATATTCCTGCATCAATGAATCAAATAATAACTGTGTTTCATCCAGTGCCTTTTGCACTGCAACTTTTGATTTGTCTATCTGTTCAAGAAATGTAACATATTCTTGCTGGAGCTCAATTGGTGGAACAATCAATTCTCTCTGCTTTAAAGGAATTAAACTCTATATTATCCGCAGTTAGCTCTAACTCCTGACAAAATATCTTTCTCGTGCATCTTAAACTGAACAGACAAAAATCTTGTTAATTACTCTTTCGTTTGGAATAAATACCTTTAAATCCTGATTAACTGTTATCAATTAGCGAAAATATATCTTACATATTTCTGAAGCTCATCTTATCAAATTCCAACATTCTGATAACCATAATTACCGAAGGAACCATATGTGCAGTACTATTAACCATTAACAATTTGCTCCGTCTCTGACATCAATAAAATGTCTTGTTAAAAATTTAGAAGACACCCATGGAATATCACCATCTTCGTAAATTCTTGGATGTGATTTAGACGGAGTTCCACCTCCATAAATCTCCTTACAAAGCTTTTCTACTGTGTCAGTTTCCCATCCTTTATCATTATGAATAGCATCTCCAAAGAGTTCGACAAATCGGGCTTTGATAAGGTCGTCTAAAGACTGAAGTTCAAACCTTTTTACAACCTATATCTGAAATTTTATCAAGAATGCCTACAATTACTTTTTGCTCATCTAAAGACGGCAACTCCATTTCAATCTTTTTTAAATATCCAGCTGAAATATTAGGCTGTGCTCCTCCAACTCCATCTTTAGCAAAATTTTTTCTTTTTGCTTCTAAATCAAATAATATAGATATTCTGGTATTACCTGTTCATTTCTTCCTCAAAATGCTGCACATGCTTGATTAGTGCATGCTTTCATTTTCAAAATAGAAGTTGCACCTATTGTAGCACCATACATAGCTATTAATACTGTATTTTCTTCATATATCTTAGCAGATGAATTATTCAATCCTTCTTCCAGTTATGAAATCTTCGGCTTCATATAAATACTCATTTTTCAGGTCAGTTTTAACTTTGCAATATTGCCACCATAATACTCAGGATGTGCCTTTGAAGGTGTTCCACCTGAACCTATTTCAAATAAATCTCCAAGTTTTACTCTCATCTATCATCCCTCTACGGGCTACTCGCAGAGCCCATTCGCATTCCGCTACCGCTTCATGCTCATGTTCTGCTGTGGCACAATACAGCCAATCCGTCAAAGCACTTATGTAAGCAAGCTTCCAACGTGCTTTGTGCCGTCTTGTCTGTACTCTGCTCGTAGCCCTGCAAATCCGAATTTATCAGATTTGTATACCCTTCCTTACAAATTCAACAACTTTTCCAATTCTTCCATTTCTTTTCCAATCTCCATCTCAAGTTCACGGATATCAGCCATAATCTCAAATGTTGGAGGATATTCAACAGCTACATACTCAACTTCTTTATATTTGTTAATGCTTAGATCATAGCCATTGTCAACAATCTCCTGCTTAGGCACCATAAACGATTTATCTGTACGCTTTCTATCCGCCCTCTGCCTCACGATTAAGGAACCTTTCAATAATATCCGGAATATCATTTTCGGTCACAGGCGAACGCTTATCATCCAGACTGAATCCATCTGCCTGCATATCATAGAACCATACATTGTCTGTTCCACCATGCTCTGTCTTTGTGAAAATCAAGATAGCTGTCGATACTCCTGCATATGGCTTAAACACACCGGAAGGCATGGAAATCACTGCTTCTAATCTCTGATTCTCGATCAACTCTTTTCTAATATCCTTATGAGCCTTAGAAGAGCCAAACAATACTCCATCCGGAACGATGCAGGCACATCTACCACCCACTTTAAGCATACGAACAAATAATGCCAGGAAAAGAAGTTCTGTTTTCTTTGTTTTGCACACCTTTAACAAATCTGCTGATACAATATCTGCATCAAGGCTTCCCTTGAAAGGTGGATTAGCAAGGATCAATGAATATTTATCCTTATCCGGATTCTGATCGGACAAACTGTCTCTGTATTCGATAAACGGACTTTCCACTCTATGATTCATCATATTCATAGCACCAATACGAAGCATGGTTCTGTCCATATCATAACCATGGAACATGTGATTCATAAAATGGTCTTTCTTATGCTTGTCGTAGAAAATTTCATCTTTCTTATTAGCCCACAAATACTCTCCTGATTCCACAAGGAATCCAGCTGTACCACAGCTTGGATCACAGATAACATCATCAGCCTTTGGATCCATGAGTTCTACCATCATTTTAATAATATGACGAGGTGTTCTAAACTGACCATTTACGCCTGCTGTTGCAAGCTTTGAAAGAAGGTACTCATACACATCTCCTCTGGCATCTGAATCATTCAGCTTTGCCATCTGTGTGTACAAATCATCCATTGCATCTACAACCTTAGAAAGCATTAAAGGTGTCGGAAGCTTGAAAATTGCATCATCCATATATTTGGAAAATGCACTGTCCTTATTTGCATGAAGATTCTTAATAAATGGGAATACCATTTCCTGCACTACAGAATACATTCTATCAGCTGGATAGTCCCTGAAAACGGACCACTAGCTGTGTTCCATCAATCGTTCTCTCGCCGATTTTTACTTCCTTTGCAAATACACTCTCATAAGGAAGACCAAGCATGGCACTTTCCTTTGCATGTGTATTATCTGACACATCCAAATCATGAATGAACATAAGATATGTCATCTGTTCAATGACATCTAATGGATTTGTAAGACCGCCGGTCCAGAAAATCTCCCATAAACTGTCAATTTTATTTTTTAATTCGCCTGTAATCATTTCAATCCTCCTTTAATTTGCAAAGCAAATCCGAACCCCTCACAGCGAGGGAAGATTTATTCTCACTTATCCCAGTTCCATTATACTTTGTATAACGACCATTTCAATCTTTATTATCTTTTCTGCCTTCACCAAATCCGTTAATGTTCTCTGTACCGTCGTCATACTTATTCCCGGTGCGGCATCAACAATCTCAGCCTTAGTTATTGTACCCAAATGATTCTTTATCAGTTCCTCAATCCTATCTGGTTTAGGCACTTTCTTTTCTTCCACAACTTGTGCTCTATCAAAGAATTCTCTGTATGCTGCTGTGATAATCCCAAGAATATATTTTACAAAGGCTCATAGTCATTCTCGTCTTCCATCCACCCCTCGAACTTTCCTGAAGAGCATCATAATAACTGTCTTTTGTCCCCTCTATCAGCTTTTCCAAACTAATATATTTACCAACAATATAATCATTCTGATATAGCAATAATAAAGTCAACAATCTGCTCATTCTTCCATTTCCATCATTAAATGGATATATGCACAAGAAATCTATGATAAACATTGGTATGATTAAGAGTGAATCTGCTTCGTTTCTGTTAATCGCTTCATTGTAGGCAGTGCATAGATTTATAATTGCTTCCGGAGTCTCCCATGCCGGTAAAGGTCTGAATCTGACAAACTTATTACCACTTGCATCTTCTTCCTCAATTATATTGTCAGCAGTCTTAAATTGTCCACCATTAGAGGCATTCTCAAATTTATACAAATCTCTATGAAGTTGTAATATGAATGTATCACGGATTGGAATGTGCGGGAAATTCTCGTGTATTGTGTTAAGCACATCCCTATATCCTGCAATCTCCCGCTCATTTTGTCTTTGGCATTGTCTTATCCAAAACAATCTTTTCAAACGTTCATCAGAAGTATAGATACCCTCAATTTTATTAGAACTCTCTGTACTTTGAATCTTAGCCACCTCAACAAGACTTTCTAATACATCCGCATGGTGTTCCGCAATTAAGCGCTGTTCACCCTTGTATTCATGAATTGTTGTAAGGTAACGCACGATTTCTGGCGTAAGCAATTTTTCCATTTTTCCGTGTAATCAAATTGTCTCATTCTAATTACCTCATTTTGAACTTAACTTCGTCATTTCATTCATTATGACTTAATTGAATTATATACCACAACTTCGTCAAAATCAATTTCAATTTAATCATTTTTATCAAAATGACTAAATTGAAATTGAAAAG
>SCPN01000377.1_pt1 | contig 153434 bp, 121 predicted proteins | sample 6106831 | NCBI WGS metagenome assembly SCPN01 (sample SAMN10720447, study PRJNA508395) | human gut metagenome | isolation source: Participant 1, 0 month | reverse complement strand
AAGCGACTCCCCTGCGTTCAGCATCACAAGCGTACCATCCGCTAATCTTACCGAATCCATTGACTGGCGTCCGGAGTTCAGTACATACCAAACCTCCGGCTCTGCTTTTCTGGATAATAACATTAAAGATAGTGTTCCGCAAATCAGCAATAAAGCTATAGATGCCACCCAGCCATACCGATGTAGGTTTTGCCTAAAACGTCCGGTTTTTCCTTTCTTTATTTGGTGCATGACGTTTGTCAGCATTCGTTCTTCCTTATCGACATCGGTATACATATCAGAAGCCTGTTCCCATTGACTATAAATTGCTTGATTCACAAATTTATAGTTATTTAGCTTCTCTCGCTCTTCTGGCGATAGGCTATCAGTCAGTAGCTTCTTTATTATATCCTTATTTCCTGTTGTCGCTTGTTTCATCTTTATTACCTTCTTATTACCTATCTATTTATAAATACACGCAACTCCATTTAACATCCCCAAAGAAAATTTAAATTCTTTAAAATAAAAGGGAAGTTATTAAATAATCTCCTCTATACCTTATTATTATAGAGAAAGAAATATAAAAAATAAATAGATGTTCTTACGTAAAAATTTTAAGGCTTCATTAATATGACGCTCTACTGTTTTTTCACTGATAGATAATCGAATAGCTATTTCTTTATAACTGAGATGTTCCTCACGACTTAAATGAAATACTTCTTGTTGTCGTGGTGTCAGTTCTGAAATTAATTTTTTGATATAGCCTTGAAGATCAGCTGCATCCATCTCGTTTTCAATGTCATACTCTACCTCTGCACTACTAAGTACAGTCGTTTTATAGGCATTCTCATTAAAACTTTTACGAAATTGATTAAAAATGATATTTCGGGTTATAATAAACAAGAATCCTTTGAAACTTTCATTCTCTTTCAGAAAGATACGTGCCTCCCACAATTTTACGAAAACTTCCTGTACCACTTCTTCTACTTCGGCTATAGAAGATAGGTATAAACGGGAAAAGTTGTGAACTTTAGGCCAATACATTCTGTATAGAGCAGTAAATGCAGCTTCGTCCCCTGTTTTAATGATACAATGTTTCTCGGTCATAAATCTATCGGTGTGATGTGCAAACATACAATTTTTCAGGGAGAAACAATACAAATTTTAAAAGAAAAATAGAGAATTTATAGTAAACGAAAACATTTGAATATAAAAATGTGTGTTTAAATAATAATGATTGCAGAAATACAAAAAAGATAGTTAATTGCGTTTTATGTTGACATAAAGGAGAATATCTCGATATTTAACTTACTCATACTTTTTAAGAAAAAGTGCTGTAATCATTTGTTTTCGAATATAAATAGCATTTTAATACAAATCCAACATGTTTTTTGAGGAAAAATACATGTTATTGACACATCATCTTTGTTTCTTGGACAGAGATAATTAACTTTCTATCTGCATGAAGTTAACTTCCTGTTTTCAAGATACTAATTCTCTATTTGTACAAAGTTAACATCGTGCGAAAATGAAATTTAAAAGTCCGCCTCTTAAAAGCTATTTACTACCTCTTATTGATTACAATTCAACTATCATAAATATAATAAACTTATATTATAAGCATCATATAGCATCCTGTTTTAGGATTTATGTAGCAAACAAATCGCATACAACACGGTTCATCTGTCATAAGTTATTCTACTAATAATAAAATAGCCGTGTTTTTTCTTTGTTCCATAGTTAGGTGTTAAAAGCAGGCAATACAGATGGGATAGAAAATACAAAATGATAAAAAGTATAATATAATCAAAATGTAAGTAGAATCCAGAAATAGAAATAATAAAAGAGGAAAAACGCCATAGTTCTCGAAGAACTTAAGTAGAACACGATATTTTTGAAAGTAATGAATAAAATAGAAAGCTAAGTTCATACGGAACTTAGGAAAACAGACAAGAAATAAAATTTATACCAAGTTCGTTTAGAACTTATACCAAACATCAATTTTAAACCTAAATAAGAAAGAAAAGAATGAGAGAGAAACCGTAAATGACGTTAACCTGGTACAGTGATACTTCAGAAGTATCCTGTGCTTACTTTATCAATCTAAATTACAATCTAATAATTAATCGTATTTATGAGAAAATGCAACATGCGGTGGTTTAGTCCGCAAAGAATGAAAAAGCATCTGGCTTTGCTTTAGCAGTTGGTATACGGCTACAATGACAACCAGGTAAAACTGAACAAGAAAGTATCCATCAACGTATCCGACGTCTGATCGAAACCGTATTGAACGAAGTTTTCAAAAACTCGGGATATACCTACAAGATTGTAGACAATCAGATCGTAGTGTCTACAGCAGCTGCAGCAGCGAAAGAGGTACAGGCTACCCAGCAACAGAAACAAAGAAAAATTTCGGGAGTTGTGAAAGATGCAATGGGAGAAGCCATCATCGGAGCATCGGTTATAGAAAAAGGAAATCCGACTAACGGTACCATCACAGATATCAACGGAAAATTCAGCCTGAATGTAGGTGGTAATGAATTACAGATTACCTATATCGGTTATATGCCTGAAACAGTATCGTTGAAGACCGGTGTAGCTTCTTATAATATCATCATGAAAGAAGATACTAAAACACTGGATGAGGTCGTAGTAGTGGGATATGGTGTACAGAAGAAAGCCAATCTAACAGGTTCTGTAGCATCAATCAGTGCTGATGCCTTAGAGTCTCGTTCCGTTGCCAGTGTGTCTGCCGCACTTGCCGGACAAATTCCGGGTGTAACTTCTATTCAAACTTCGGGTGCTCCGGGATCACAAACGGGTAGTATTACCATCCGCGGTAAGAACTCTATCAATGCTGCCAGCCCATTGGTTATTGTAGATGGTGTTCCCGGAACCATGGATACAATAGATCCTTCGGACATTGAAACGCTAACTGTATTGAAAGATGCTGCATCATCGGCTATCTATGGTGTACAAGCAGCCAATGGTGTTATTGTAATCACTACCAAACAAGGTAAGAAAGGTGAGAAAACGCATATAAACTACTCAGGTATTGTTTCATGGGCTTCTCCTGTTGTGAAACGTCAGTATGTCAATGCTTATGAACATGCTATACTATACAATGAAGCAGTTCACAACGAAAATCCGAACGCAGTACTTCCTTTTACGGATGAAGATATCGAGAATTATCGTAATGGAACTTACCCCAGTACAAATTGGTACGATGAAGCGTTCAAAAAGAGTGCTTTTGAGCAAATGCATAATTTATCTATCAGTGGCGGTTCTGAAAAGACCACTTATAATGCTTCCATCGGGTATACCAACCAAGGAGGTCTGACAGATGAAATTAGCTATAAACGCTATAACGCACGTATGAGTCTGAATTCAGATATTAACAAGTATGTCTCTGTAGGTGTTAATGCATCCGGATATCGTGGTATTAAAGAAGATGGTTGGATGGGATACGTCACAGTAGCGCAGGGTGTGAGTCGTTCATATCCGACAGACCCGGTATATGCTGAAGACGGTTCTTTCAATTATTCAGGAAAAGATAACCCGGTAGCAATTCAAGATCAATCCGGTTTTACCCGCAGTACAGCACAGCAATTAAATGCCACTGCCTATGCACAAATTAATATTTTACCGGAACTAAGCGTTAAAGGAGTATTTTCTCTTCGCCATGATTACACCAATCAAGAAGGCTTTAAAAAGCATTTCACTTATGGTAATTTCGACTCCGGACTTCGCGAAGGTTACGACGAGTATTATAATCACAACCGATACACAAGTCAGGTATTAGCCAATTATAATAAAACTTTCGGTAAACATTCAATAGCAGTTCTGGGAGGTTTTGAATCATTCGAACACATTTATAAATGTTACCAAAGCTTCTCGAAAGGGTGGTGGCAACAATGAATTAACGGAATCATTGAATACACTGGATGCATCTTCACAAAAGAATGAAGACGGTGGATATGAAATGTCTCGTCTATCCTACTTCGGACGTGTCCAGTATGACTTTATGAATAAGTACTTGTTTGAAGCCAATTTACGTGCGGATGCCTCATCACGTTTTCCAAAAGATAATCGCTGGGGTGTTTTCCCAGCAATCTCTGCCGGATGGAGAATTTCGGAAGAAGCATTTATCAAAGACAATGTATCATGGATTAGCAACTTGAAACTGCGTCTTGGATGGGGAAAAACCGGTAACGAAGAATTAGATCCGGATGATATTTATCCGGCAATACCGACATATGCTTACGAAAAATATATGTTTGGTAATAGCCTGTATTCTACCGCTTACGAAAGCCGTTACGTAAACAACAACTTACAATGGGCAACCGTTACAAATTATGAGTTAGGACTAGAGGCCGGTTTTCTAAACAATATGTTTGGATTCGAATTATCTGTTTATAAAAAGAAAACAAATGATATGTTGTTGTACATGCCTATACAAGGTGTGATCGGTATGGGCGCTCCTGCACAAAATGCAGGTAGTGTAGAAAACACTGGTTTTGATTTGAATTTATTGCACAACAATCGTATCAACAAAGATTGGAGTTATGCTGTAAACCTTAATATTGCATATGTAAAAATGAAATCATCGATATGAATGGTACGGAAGGTGCTAATTCAAAAATGATAAATTATGGTACATCGAAGGCAATCCAATTGGTTCATATTATGGTTACGTAGCCAACGGATACTTTAACACTGACGATGAATTAGCCAATTATCCGAAACGCACCGGCAAAGAACAATTGGGAGACATCAAATACCTTGATTTGAATGGAGATGGCAAAATTACCGCTGACGGAGACCGCCAAATCATTGGTAAGAATTTCCCCAGTTGGACTACAGGCTTAAATCTGACTTTATACTATAAAGATTTTGATTTCTCTGCCATGTTCCAGGGAGCTTTTGATGTGGATGGCTATTACATGGCCGAAGCAGCTTATGCATTCTACAACGGAGCTAATGCACTAAAGAGACATTTGGATCGTTGGACTCCGGAGCATCACAACGCTTCTTACCCAAGAATCACCAAAGACAGTCAAACGAATTTCACAACTTCTTCATTCTGGCTACAAAATGCCTCATATGTACGTTTAAAACTATTTCCCTGGGATACAATCTGCCTAACAGTTTCTTAAGCAAACTGGGTGTTCAAAAAGCAAAGCTTTATGTTGCCGGAGAGAATCTATTGACGTTCAGTGATTTGGAAGGTATCGATCCAGAAGAAGGCAATGAACGTGGTTGGTCTTATGGAAACGTAAAAAAAGTTTCAATCGGATTAAAAGTTTCATTCTAAAATAAAATAATATAACAAAATATGAAAAATAAAATTTTATATATTATAGCGTCTGTTATGCTAACAGGATTTACCTCTTGTAGCGATTTTCTGGATCGTTATCCAACAGAAGAACTTTCAGACGGAAGTTTCTGGAAAACAAAAACAGATGCGGAAATGGCCGTTTCTGATATTTATAGATGTCTTCCCAATTGGGATATAGATGAAGATATCAATTCAGACAATGCAGTACATGGTATCAAGTGGGCTAATGGAAACGTGTCCAAAGGCGTATACGACCCTGCTGACCAAGGATGGTCAGAGGATTACGGATATATTCGTAGATGTAATCTGGTATTACAGAAATTAGAAGAAATGGAATTATCTCAGTCGGATAAGGAACCAATAGCCGGACAAGCTTACTTCTTCAGAGGTTATATTTATTTTGAATTGATTCGTAAATTCGGAGACGTCCCATACATCGACCAGCCTTTAAAATTAACTGATGTAGAGGACATTACCCGTACATCTAAAGATGAGATCTACACCAAAATAATGGCCGACTTCGATAAAGCTTTCAGCTACTTACCAGAAGAATGGCCGGCTACACAGTGGGGACGCATAACCAAAGGTGCCGCTATGGCGATGAAAGCAAGAGCAGCTTTGTATTTTGGCAATTGGGAAACAGCGGCTACAGCTGCAAAATCTGTTATGGATCTAAATAAATATGATCTGTACGACAAAGAAAACACTGGAAAGTACCAAGAATTATTCTGGGAAAAGACAGACGGTTGTGAAGAAATTATTCTTGCAGTACAGTACAACGCACCTGATAAAACAAACTACCTAATTGGATGGGAATGCTTTCCGACAAAAGGTTGGGGTGGTTTGAATCCGACTCAAAGTCTGGTAGATGCATTCGAAGACAGTGAAGGAGCTCCTATCAGCAAATCTAAAATTTATTCAGAAAAATCCATTCGCAACCGTGACCCTCGTTTAGAGGTTAACGTTTTACACGATGGTGAGGAAATGTATGGCGTGACAATTAAAGTAGCTCCACTAAAATCAAGTGGAAGCACTGGTATTGCACAGCATGGTGATGCTACAGCAACAGGATATTATCAACAGAAATGGCTTGACCCAAGTATTGACCCTCAATCAGCAGGTTGGGAAATGGGAAAAGATTGGGTAACTATCCGTTATGCAGAAGTTCTGTTAACCTATGCTGAGGCCAAAAATGAAGTTTCACCACTGGACGATTCTGCTTTGAAGCTGTTAATCAGGTCCGTCGCCGTAGGTATGCCGGAATTACAAAGACAGATGCAACCAAGCCGACTTACTGCGCGACTCAAGATGATCTTCGTCAGCGTATACGTAATGAATGGCGCGTTGAGTTTGCTCTCGAAGGAGGAAGCGTCAATGGGATATTCGCCGTTGGGGTATTGCTAAAGATGTGTTGAACGCACCATTCCTTGGCATTAAATACAAAATGGTAGACGATGCGGTTAATGCAGATCCCAAAGATGGCGGAAAGGTATGTGTTCTGTACGAGGGTGACAATGTTAAACTGGCCGGTAGTAGATATGAAGACCATAATTATATCTACCCGATTCCTCAATCTGAAATTGATTTAAATCCCAAGTTAACTCAAAATCCGGGATATTAATATCTAACACACAAATTCACGGACTCTCTACATTTAAATGTTATAGAGTCCGTGAATTTTCCCATATTTAAGCAGCACTTATCATGAGAAAGTACTTCCCTTACATACTCTTCATTTTTCTTTTCTTTATTTATTTTCTCTGTTATCAGAGTGTGTTATCACATGTGATTTATTATCAGGAACAACATCATCTTTTTCTATATTCCAAAACTTTTTTTCTACAACAGATCCAGTCACAAGGATGGATGAGTTATCTGACAGCATTTATTATACAATTTTTTCACATACCTACTATAGGCAGCATTTTACTTGCAGGAATTTTAGCCCTCATATATTTACTGACTAACGATGCCATAAAAAAAATTACAGGGCACAATGATCTGCTACTGCTATCACTAATACCTTCTATATATTTGTTCCTCTATTCAATGACTGTCGACCATTCATTAACACCAATCATCGCTACCTTCCTGGGACTTCTGATTATGGGCCTTTTTCATCAAATCACAGTTCGCCCTTGGTCTTTTATCCGAAAAATTTATTCTCCACTTCCCCCCAACAATAAGTACCGTCTTTTAATATACAGCTTACTAATAGCAATTTACGCAGGCACTTCATTTTACTTTTTTGTCCAAACCTATAACATGAGTGAACACCGAATGATAATGGCGGAAAAGAGTGTAAAAGAAAAGAATTGGGAAAATGTACTGACACAAACCGAAAAATATATCAACTCGGGAAGAACCAACCAGTTGATCTCCTACTTTCACAACCTGGCTCTGTACCATACGGGAAAATTGCCTTATCAACTATTCGATTACCCACAAAAACTGGGAGTCAAGGCGCTATACTTCCCATGGCACAGCGATAGCCGTGAGAGTGAGTACGGACATTTTATATATGAAGACTTAGGGTACATCAACGAAGCACAGCGGTGGGAATTCGAAGCAATGGTGGTATGGGGAGAAACGGCACCCCATTTGGATACAACATAGTAAGACCTGAAGTGGCAACGGATAGTCCCTCTTCTATAGGGGAGATGCCGAAGAATTGGAAAAACAACTTCATGCAGGCAGTGTACCGGGACTGCGCATGGCACTTGAAAACAATAAGGAACATCCCGCACGATTTGCAAACGTCATCAATATAGGACCGGAATTACAGTATCTGTGTGAGCAGGACACGACAAACAGAATGGCTTTTGAATACCTGATGAGTGACCTACTGCTGAGCAATAACATAGTACGCTTTGTGGATAACCTGAAGTTCATCAGGCACTTTAAATATCCGGAAATGCCACCCGCATACCAAGAAGCACTCTATATATACAAATTGGGAGTGGACGGGGAAACGTTTTCCAAATCAGGATTCAACGTCAGCGAAAACACCGAAAAGAGATTCCAAAGGTATTACAGCCTGTATAAAAACAGGCAAATGCAGAGGCTGAAAGCGGAGTTTGGAAACACCTACTGGTATTACCTGAACTTCATCAGTCCGTATGGAGACAAAATCATAAGGAACTAATATGTAAAGACATGAAAACAATCTATATCCTTCTTATCACGGTTCTCAGCTGGAGCCTGCAGGCATGCACCGCCCAATGCGGCAAACCGGATGCCTGCACGGACAGTATTCCCCGTATATATCCCGATTATGCGGGAGTCACATTCCCGCTGAATATTGCACCTCCCAATTTCAGGATCGGGGAGAACGCGGATGCCTTCCAAACGGAAATTGGCACAGGGGAGACGGCGGACATCCTCTACACAAGCAAGAATCCCGAAGTGATTATACCGACAAAGAAATGGAAGAAACTTCTCCAAAAAGCCGCGGGAAAAGAAATATTCATCCGCATCACCCTGCTGAGGGGAGGGAAATGGACACGCTATGCGGATATCAAGGATACCATATCGAACGAACCGATAGATGAGTACCTGGTCTACCGGTTGCTGTACCCGGGATATGAACTATGGAACGAAATGGGGATTTACCAGAGAGACCTGACAGGTTATGAAGAGACTCCGATAGCGGAGAACCGAAATTTCGGCAAACAGTGCATCAACTGCCATACGTTCAATCAAAACTCTCCGGAAACCATGATGGTGCATGTGCGGGGAAAGTCGGGAGGGACACTGATATGCAAAAACGGGAAAGTGGAAAAGGTAAACACCAAACCGGAGGGATTCAAGAACGGGGGAACCTATGCGGCCTGGCATCCTTCAGGAAGATACATCGCATTCTCAATGAATGAGATACAGCAGTTCTTCCATTCATCGGGACAGAAACCCATAGAGGTATCCGACCTGGCTGCCGACCTGATAGTTTATGATACTGAAAAGAAAACATTCCTCACTGACTCCCTGATATGCGGGGAGCGGTATATGGAAACATTCCCCAACTGGACACCGGACGGGAAAACACTGTATTTCTGCCGGGGAAATGCTTATAAAGAGAAGATGCCTCTGGACAGTATCCGTTATGACCTGTGCAGGATAGGATTCGATCCGGAATCCGGTAAATTCCGAACAGGTGTATCTCTTTCCCAAGGGTTTCTCCCGATGGTAAATACCTGATGTTCACCCTGTCGGATTATGGAAACTTCTCCATCTGGCATCCGGAAAGCGAACTTTGTCTGTTGACAATGGATACAGGAGAAATACGGCTTTTAAATGAAGTGAACAGCAACGACGTGGAGAGTTTCCATACATGGTCATCATCCGGACGCTGGTTTGTTTTCAGCAGCAAACGGTTGGACGGGCTTTGGGCTCGCCCTTTCTTTGCCAGTTTCGATCCGGAAACCGGAAAAGCGGGGAAACCCTTCCTGATGCCCCAAAAAGATCCGGACTTTTATGACACGTTCACTAAAACTTATAATCTGCCGGAACTGATTAAACAACCCGTAAGAAACGGAAATGAAATGATAGAAGCTATACATTAATTTAACACACTTTATTCTAAAAGAGAGGGCTTTCTATTTTGCAATAAGCCCTCTTTTTTAGAACTTTGCAACATCACTCAATAAACATTTAATTCAGAAAAAACACATGAAAAACATTTTCCTTACCATGAGCCTGGGTATAGGACTGCTTTTTCCTTGCAAGCTACATGCCCAAAGCCAGTACCCATTTCAGAACACGACATTATCCACTGAAGAAAGAGTAGACGATCTTATCAAACGAATGACTCTGGAAGAAAAAATCGACCTGCTTTCCGGATACAATGATTTCTATCTGCACCCCTGCGAACGATTAGGAATACCGGCATTCAAACTGGCCGACGGTCCGCTGGGCGTTGCATCCTGGGGATTATTCGGACGCGCCACCGCATTTCCATCAGCACTTTCGCTGGCTGCCTCTTGGAATAAAAATCTGGCAGAGAAAACAGGAGCAATGTATGCTCAGGAATGGCGTGCAAGAGGTATTCATTTTCTCTTAGCTCCCGGAGTTAACAACTATCGGGCTTCAAAAGGAGCCCGTAATTTTGAATATTTTGGTGAAGATCCTTATCTGGCATCCGAGATGGTAGTCCCCTTTATAAAAGCAGTGCAAGACGGAGGAGTCATTGCTACCATCAAACATTTCGCAGCCAACGATCAAGAATTTGACCGATACACCGTCAGTACCGAAGTATCCGAACGTGCCTTACAGGAAATCTATCTGCCTCCCTTCAAAGCTGCTGTGAAAAAAGCAGGTGTCAAGGCTGTCATGACGGGTTATAACCTAGTGAACGGAGTATATTGCACTGAAAACAAACATCTGATCGATATTTTAAAGAAAGACTGGGGCTTCAAAGGCATGTTAATGTCTGACTGGGCATGTACCTATTCCGCCGAAAATGCCGCAAACTACGGTTTGGATCTTGAGATGGGCAGCAATGACTGGTTCACCCGCAAAGAACTTCTCCCACTTGTCAAAGAAGGAAAGGTTACAGAAGAAGTAATCAATGATAAAGTGCGCCGCATCTATGGTGCCTGTATTTCAATGGGATTTTTCGACAGGCCTCAGCAAGACACCGATATTCCGACTTTTAATCCTCAAGCCAATCAGATGGTTCTGAATACCGCTTGTGAAGGAATCATCCTGTTAAAGAATGAACAGAATACCTTCACCGATCCACCGCCCCAAAGTGATAGCTGTGATCGGACCGACTGCCAATCCGGCTATCGTTTCGGATAGAATATACAATGTAAACAGCATCGTTTACGGTGGTGGGGAAGTTCAAAAGTTCATCCCTGGTATGTAGTTTCAGCGTTAGAAGGTATCCGTCAGGAGTTTCCGGAAGCAACCGTACTTTTACACGGAAGGAATATCCAACCAATTCAAACCCCGCTTATTCCGTAACAGTAAATTCCGTACGAAAGAAGGTAAACCGGACTGGAAGCGAGCTATTATGCACTATCTTCCGACACTTCTGCCACACTCCCGGATAAAATGATCCAACAACAAGCAGTAGCGGCAGGAAGAACTGTAAGTGTTAATCAATCGGCCGACCGAACTATAGAAACCGATAAAGAAGAAAGCGGATTGATTCCGCCGCACCGACCGCACGGTAAATTATGAATGGTGGGGATATCCTTTCAACGAAAGTAAATTGGGAAATGATTATCGGGTGTGCTGGGAAGGATATGTGATGTCGAGAAAACAGACAGTATCCGATTCTTTGTCGACGCACAAGGTGCCTATCGTTTATGGATAGACGGAACATTAGCATTGGATGCCTCTCAATCTCAATCATTCGATGTTCGCAATACCGCAATTTCCGCAAAAAGGGGATGCCAAACATATTCGGCTGGAGTTCTGCAACCAACGCAGTACACCGGCAGAGATCCGGATGGGATATGCTTATCAAAGTGATATTGACTTTCTGAAGGAAACGACTGGCTGCCAAAGCCGATCTGGTGGTTTTCTGTGCCGGACTGGATGGCAGTATCGAACTGGAAGGGCGCGACCGTCCTTTCGACCTGCCTTACGGACAAGATATGTTAATTCAGGAACTGGTAAAAGTAAATCCTAAGTTGATAGTTGCCATCCATGCAGGAGGCGGAATAAACATGACCCGATGGATCGATCAGGTGCCTGCGGTAGTACACGCCCTCTATCCGGGGCAGGAAGGCGGACATGCTTTAGCTCATATTCTTTCGGGTAAAGTGAATCCGTCAGCCAAGCTGCCATTCACTATCGAGAAAGATGGAAGACTCACCTGCCTGCGGTCATTACGATGAAACTCGCAAGGAAAAGAAAGTGTATTATACAGAAGGAATATTCACCGGTTACCGTGGATACGATCAAAAAGGTATCGAACCCCTTTCCTTTGATTCGGTCTTTCGTATACCACCTTTGACTATTCGGGCCTCAACATCCGTATGACGGATAAAAAACAGAAGCAACTCGTCGTTTCATTCACTGTAACCAATACCGGACAGCGAGACGGATATGAAGTCGCTCAACTTTATGTACGCGACATGCAATCTAAAGAGCCACGTCCTTTGAAAGAATTAAAAGGTTTCGACAAGGTATATCTGAAAGCAGGAGAAAGCAAACAGATAGAAATCGGTTTGAGTGAAGACGCATTCCAGTATTTCAACGCCAAACAAAACCGATGGGTATTTGAAAAAGGTGAATTTGAAATTCTAGTAGGCGCCTCCTCTAAAGACATCAGACTGGCAGAGAAAATAAAAATGTAGTATTTATCAGAAGGAAGGTGTGTCGGAACTCACTACAGAAGACACAGAGTAGCACAGAGTGAATTTCCCGTCATTGGTTATCAACACTCTTAATCTGTGATAATCCGTGGTGAATACGAGTTTCGACACACCTTTCTTCTTTGCTGTCTTCCTTTCATCCTTTCTTTACCTTTTTATATTCCCTGGGAGACATTCCCATTATCTGGCTGAACAGCCGTGAGAAATAATAAGCATCTTCAATACCCACTCTATAACAGACCTGATTCACTTTCATATCGGTAAAATCGAGAAACTGACAGGCTTTCTGAATCTTAATCTGATTAAAATAACTCAATGGGGCATATCCTGTACGCTTCAAAAACAGATTAGAGAAATATGAGGATGAATACCCCGTATAATCAGCCAGCTCGGCTAAAGTCAGCTTCTTGCCCAGATTCTCCTTCATATAATGAATAGCTGCATTTACAGGATCTTCTTCTCCTGCCGGACGATGCTCTGAAAAAGCCTCCCGATACTCTCTGAGATAGCGCAATGATCCCAAATAATGATGGAATACAGAGCTGGCATATGAAAGATTCTCCAAGCTATACCCCATCTTCAGTACCCGAAAGATCTCCTCAAACAGTTCTGTCCGGTAACTAATACGCGAATGCATTCCCGGTTTTATATCCGTGAGCCTACAGGTACGATGCGTACAATAAAGCGGAGCAAGTGTTCCTCCGAAGTGAATCCAGTAAATTGTCCATGGTTCCTTTTCATCAGCGCCATACGCATGAGGAAGTCCTGCAGGAAGTATAAAGTATTGGTTAGGCACTACCGGGTGTTTCTGCCCATCGAGACTGAACCATCCCCTACCCTCCGTACAATAGATAAACACATACTGGTCAATCGGAGTATCCCGCTCCCGAAAGTGATTATAAGCCTTTGGATAATAGCCTATATCGGTTATATAGAGTATAGAAGTTGCAGGATCAGTCTTCATACGTTGCACAATGGCAGGAGGCAACACCAATGCCTGTTCGCCCAGAAAGCCGTCTTTTTGTTTTGCCATACTAATAAGATTCATCGGTTCACGCCACAAATATAGAGATAAAAAAGAAATATACTCCATCTTTTTAATCGGTTTCTCTATTTATTTCTATTCTCAAACCCGCTTACTTTGCAATATCAATTAAACCATTTAATAACATGAAACAGACACGAGGCTATTTACTACTTATCTGCATCGTCTCAGCCATGGGCGGATTACTGTTCGGCTATGATTGGGTTGTTATCGGAGGAGCTAAAATCTTCTATGAACCTTTCTTTGGTATTGAAAACTCTGCGGCTCTACGTGGCTGGGCTATGAGCAGCGCACTGATAGGCTGTCTGGCAGGCGCCTTGCTCTCAGGAATCTGGAGCGACAAATACGGACGCAAAAAGATGCTTGTCATAGCCTCATTCCTGTTTGCACTTTCGGCTTGGGGTACGGGAGCAGTCGATCATTTTTCCTACTTCATCTTCTATCGCATTGTAGGAGGATTGGGCATCGGCATCGCATCCAACATTTCTCCCGTATATATTGCAGAGGTATCTCCTGCCCATGTACGCGGCAAATTCGTATCGCTCAACCAGCTCACCATCGTATTAGGTATCTTATTGGCACAATTGGCCAACTGGCAAATCGGGGAATACTACACACAAGGTTCCGATATACTCAGCGAAACAAGTGTGCAATGGGCCTGGCGATGGATGTTCTGGGCAGAACTGATCCCGGCAGGAATTTTCTTCCTGTTATCGTTCATCATCCCCGAAAGTCCCCGTTGGCTGGCTACCGTCCATCAACAGGAGAAAGCACAAAAGACACTGACACGCATCGGAGGAGAAACGTATGCCCGCCAAACCCTGGAAGAACTGAACCAACTCACTCAATCTCAAGGCAACCGGCAAAACAACGAATGGAAATCGGTCTTCCGCCCGGAAATGCGCAAAGTACTGATCATTGGAATCGTTCTGGCCATATTCCAGCAATGGTGCGGCATTAATGTTATCTTCAATTATGCCCACGAGATCTTTTCATCAGCCGGATATGCCGTTTCCGATGTACTGATGAACATCGTAGTGACCGGGATCACTAATGTGATATTTACGTTCGTCGCCATCTATACGGTAGACAAATGGGGACGTCGTACACTGATGCTGATCGGTTCGGCAGGATTAGCGCTGATTTACCTTATATTGGGAACCTGCTACTTCCTGGATGTAAGCGGTTTACCCATGCTTCTACTGGTGGTACTTGCCATCGCTTGCTATGCTATGTCACTTGCCCCGGTAGTCTGGGTGGTGTTATCCGAAATCTTCCCCGTGAAAATACGAGGTATGGCTATAGCCATCTCTACTTTCTTCCTTTGGGTGGCTTGTTTCATACTGACCTATACCTTCCCGGTATTGAATGAAAGTATAGGTGCCGAAGGAACTTTCTGGCTATACGGTGGTATCTGCCTGGCCGGATTTCTGTTCATACGCCAAAACCTGCCCGAAACAAAGGGAAAACACTGGAAGAAATAGAAAAGAATTAATCAAATAATACATAGAACAAGATGAAAGAAAGTGTTAATGTATGGGAGGAAGACATCCTGCTCCCTACCTATGGCATCGGACGCCCTGAGAAAAACCCGATGTTCCTGGAGAAACGTGTCTACCAGGGAAGCAGCGGAGTCGTATATCCGTATCCGGTCATCGAGAAAATTGAAGATACCTGCGAAGAGAAAAGTTATCATGCCGTATGGCTGGAGAACGAATACATCAAAGTCATGATCCTGCCCGAACTGGGAGGACGTATTCAAATGGCATTCGACAAGGTGAAACAACGGCATTTTATCTATTACAATCACGTAATAAAGCCGGCACTGGTAGGACTCACCGGTCCCTGGATCTCCGGAGGCATTGAGTTCAACTGGCCTCAACATCACCGTCCCAGCACCTTCTTGCCGGTGGACTACAGCATCGAACGATGTAAAGACGGAAGTGTCGTTGTATGGGTAAGCGAACGGGAACGGATGTTCGGTCAAAAAGGAACAGCCGGATTTACACTCCGCCCGGGACGTGCCGTACTCGAGATACAAGGAAAAGTTTCCAACCCGACTCCGCTTCCACAAACTTTCCTTTGGTGGGCCAATCCGGCCGTAGCGGTCAATGACTGCTATCAGTCAGTATTCCCGTCGGATGTCAACGCTGTATTCGATCATGGAAAACGGGACGTGTCTCGTTATCCTATTGCTACCGGAACCTACTATAAAATGGATTATTCTGCCGGCGTAGATATTTCCAGATATAAAAATATTCCCGTACCGACCTCCTACATGGCAATCCGGTCTAACTATAATTTTGTAGGCGGGTACGAAAATGATACACAGGCAGGTGTCCTGCATGTGGCCAATCATCACATATCTCCCGGAAAAAAACAATGGACCTGGGGAAACGGGGATTTCGGACAGGCATGGGACCGCAACCTGACTGATGCTGACGGTCCGTACATAGAACTGATGACCGGAGTCTATACGGACAATCAACCGGACTTCAGTTGGTTGCAACCTTATGAAGAGAAGACTTTTACCCAATACTTCATGCCCTATCGGGAATTGGGAGTTGTGAAAAACGCCTCCTCCGAACTCTTAATGAATCTGGAAACCGAAGGAGAAGAATGTCGTTTGAAGCTGTTTGCCACCTCGGCTCAGCAAGGATTACGCATCGTAGTCCGTCAAGCGGGTGTTATACGCTTTGAGGAAATCGGTAGCCTCTCGCCTGAACAAATATTCGACCGGCTGATCCCCATAAATGATCTTCACGAAGCGGAAGTCATTATCTACGATACCAACGGACGAAAAAAGCTAAGTTGGAAGGCCGAACCGGAAACAATCAAAGCAGTTCCGGAAGCAGCCAAACCCGCCCTTGCACCGGAAGAGATCAAAACCAACGAAGAACTCTATCTGACCGGACTGCATCTGGAACAATATCGTCATGCCACTTATTGCCCGACCGACTATTATCGGGAAGCACTCCGCCGAGACAATGGAGATGCACGTTGCAACAACGCCATGGGACTATGGCTGATACGCAAAGGAGAGTTTGCGCAGGCTGAACCATATCTTCGGAATGCCATTGCCCGACTCACCGAAAAGAATCCTAACCCCTATGATGGAGAAGCTTTCTATAACCTCGGACTTGCTCTAAAATTTCAGGGAAAAGATGATGAGGCCTACGATTCATTCTATAAATCGTGTTGGAACGCGGCATGGCAAGACGCAGGCTACTATTCGCTGGCCCAGATCTCCGTGTCCCGCAGCAATTGGGAAGAAGCTCTCGAAGAGATTGAAAAATCCCTTCTCCACAACTGGCACAATCTGCGCGGACGCCATCTGAAAGCAATCATACTCCGCCATCTCGAACAAAAAGAGGAGGCTCTTGCCTGGATAGAAGACTCCTTGAAGACAGATGCATTCAACTTCGGTTGCCTGTTCGAAAAATACCTGATCACCCGGAATGAAACAGTATTGATCCAACTTCGGAACCTAATGAAGCGTGGAGCACCCGATTACGAAGCACTGGTACTCGACTATACTTCTGCCGGACGATTTGAAGAAGCACTGGCTGTAGCCGAACTTGCCATTGCCCAACCTGTCGGTGAACAGACACTCTTACATTATTACAAGAGTTGGTGCCTGATCCGTCTAGGAAAAACAGCCGAAGCACAAATAGCCATTGCCACTGCCGAAAAAGAACCGGCCGATTATTGTTTCCCCAATGCCCTGGAAGCGATAGAAGCCCTTCAGTGTGTAGTCGACTTTGCAGGAAAAGCCCCCAAAGCACTTTATTACCTGGGAAATCTATGGTATGATAAACGCCGGTATCCCACTGCCATCGCAGCCTGGGAGCGCTCTTCGCGCGAAGACGAGACATTCCCCACCGTATGGCGTAATCTGTCACTGGCTTACTTCAACAAAATGAACCGTCCGGACGAAGCTGTCGCCTTACTGGAAAAAGCATTCCGCCTGGATCACACGGATGCCCGTGTACTGATGGAACTGGATCAATTGTACAAACGGCTGAACCGTCCGCACATAGAAAGACTGTGCTTTCTGGAACAGCACATAGATATCGTAATGACCCGTGACGACCTGTATCTGGAATACGTCACTTTACTGAACCAAACCGGGCAATATCGGGAAGCAATCCGACGGATCGACCAAAGAAAATTCCATCCGTGGGAAGGAGGAGAAGGTAAAGTACCCGCACAATATCAGCTGGCACGCCTGGAACTGGCAAAGGAGTTGATAAACCGGAAAAAATATGATGACGCACTCGCCTTAATAGATGAATGCTACATATACCCTACCCATCTGGGTGAAGGGAAACTACCGGGGGCACAGGAAAATGACTTCAATTATTACAAAGCATATATCCTGCAACAACAAGGGAGACCGGAAGAGGCTCACAGCCTGTTCGTCAAAGCCTGTTCGGGAAACAGCCAGCCAGCCGCTGCCATGTATTACAACGACCAGAAACCGGATAAAATATTCTACCAAGGACTGGCATACCGGAAATTAGGAGAGGAAGAAAAGGCACGCAGCCGGTTCAACCAATTAATTACTTATGGAGAAGAACATCTCTTCGACCGATTCAAGATGGATTATTTTGCCGTATCTTTACCCGATCTTTTGATTTGGGAAGACGATATGGATAAAAAGAACCGCATCCACTGCAACTACCTGATGGCACTGGGACATCTGGGACTGGGAAATAAAACAAAAGCCGAACACTTCTTTGATATAGCCGCCTCAATGGATAACAATCATCAAGGAGTACAAATTCACCGGAAATTAATGAATACCATTCTATCATGAAACAATCTTTTCAAAACACCCGGTACCGGGCGATTCTGCTCCTGACCGGATTGATGCTTGCCATGACCGCTATGGCGCAAACCCTAACGAATGATGCTCTTGACTTGTCGGGCATGTGGCGCTTCCAATTGGATCCGATGGGATTCGGTAAAACTCCCGGTTCGGAACTCTATCTGGACAAGCTCTCTGAAACCATTATGCTCCCCGGATCGACAGACCAGGGAGGTAAAGGAATTAAAAATACGGCACGCTATGTAGACCGTTTAAGCCGTAAATTCGAATATCAGGGAGCCGCCTGGTACCAACGTGAAATAGTGATTCCGGAAGATTGGGCAGATCGGGAGATTTACCTGAAGCTGGAACGTTGCCATTGGGAAACCACCGTCTACGTGGATGACAAAGAGGCAGGAATGAAAGAGCACCTGAGCACACCGAACACGTTCGTATTGACTCCGCTACTTACTCCGGGAATCCACACACTGACCATTTGCGTAAACAATACACTTAAATATCCGATGGATCAATGGAACCATGGAACAACCGAATATACGCAGACTAACTGGAACGGAATAGCCGGAGACATCTCACTATATGCCAAGGAGAAAGCGCATATCCGCCAGATCAATGTATACCCCGATGTCAGCTCGAAAGCTGTGGAAGTATCTGTACAACCCGCTCCCCTAAAGACCGGACAGACAGGAAAACTGGAGCTATGCATCCGCGAGCAAGGAGGTAAAATAATAGTCCGCCAAACACTGAATGCAGACAGTCTTCAGGTACATGCAGGCATACGCCAAACGCTCCCGATGGGAAATAGGGTGAAACTCTGGGATGAATTCACACCTTATTTATACGAGATAGAAGCCAGTTGGAACGTAGACGGAAAGACAGATACTCAAACCCGAACTTTCGGCATGCGGAACGTAGAGCAGGGTAAACATCATATCCGCCTGAACGGAAGAGACATTCACTTACGTGGAGTACTGGATTGTGCAGTCTTTCCCCTGACCGGTTATCCGTCGACAAATGTGGATGACTGGAAACGCATCTTCACCACCATTAAAGAATATGGAATGAATCACGTACGCTTTCACTCCTGGTGTCCGCCGGAAGCAGCTTTCGAAGCCGGTGACGAAGTAGGTATGTACCTCCAGGCCGAACTTCCCATGTGGATCAAAGATGTGGGCAAATATCCTGACCGGCGTGATTTCTTTGAAAAAGAGATGTATGCCATTCTCGATGCCTATGGCAATCACCCCTCTTTCATCCTGATGTGTAACGGCAACGAAAACGAAGGTGACTTCGCCGTATTGGAAGATCTGGTAAAAAAGGCACAGAAGTATGATAACCGACGGCTCTATAGCGCCTCGACCGCACGTACTCATACTCCTTCGGATCAGTACTATGTGTCGCATGTCACCTCGAAAGGATGGATTACCGTATACGAAGGAAAGCCATCGACTGACTGGGACCGTTGCAAAGAATCGGATATCGATGTACCGGTGATTGCTCACGAAACCGGACAACGCTGTATGTATCCCAACTTTGAGGAAATTAAGAAATATACCGGCGTTGTAGAAGCACGCAATTTCGAGGTATTCCGCGAACGGCTTGCCAAAAACGGCATGTTGCACCAAGCCAACGATTTCTTCCGGGCAACCGGAGCACATACGGTGCTGCAATATAAAGAGGTAAACGAATCGCTGCTCCGTACTCGCAACTCCGGTGGTTTTCAGTTGTTGGGACTGGCCGATTTCCCCGGACAGGGCAGTGCCTTTGTAGGCATCCTCGACGCTTTCTGGGAAAGCAAAGGACTGGTAACACCCGAAAGTTCAGAGAATCGTGTCCGACCGTACTCCTGGCACGTTTACCCAAACGCACTTTCAGAAACGGGGAAAACTAAAGGCAAAAATGGAAATTTACCATTTCGGTAAAGATGCCCTGAACAGCCGGAAACTGAACTGGACACTGATCGGTGAAGACGGAACCGTATACCACAAAGGAAACCTGAAGACAAAAAGCATACAACCTGCTACGGTAGATTCACTCGGAATCATCGAACTCCCCTTGAACGGGATGGACAGTGCCCGCAAACTGACCTTGAAGGCTGAGCTGGGCGGTATACACAATGAATGGGATGTGTGGGTATATCCGGAACAACCGAAAACGGAACAGCACAACTTTGTCTACACCCGTACCTGGAACGACGAAACCAAACAGTGGCTCAACGAAGGCAAGAATGTACTGTTAATTCCTGAAAAGTGTAAAGGACGCAAAGCGCACTTCGCCAGCCATTTCTGGAACCCGATTATGTTCAACTGGAATCCAATGATCGTAGGTACACTGATCGATAACGAGCATCCCGCCTTTCGCGACTTCCCCACCCGGAACTATGCCGACTGGCAATGGTGGGACATCCTGAACTATTCGACAGCCCTGGAACTCGACGAACTGAAAGAAATCACCCCATTGATACAGAGCATCGACTCATACGAGACCAACCAAAAACTGGGTATCTCGTTCGAAGCTAAGGTAGGAAAAGGAAAACTATTCGTGCTCTGTGCCGATCCGGAAAAGAAAATCGATGAAAGACCTGCGATGCAGCAGTTACTAACATCTGTCCGTAATTATGTGTCATCCGGGTATTTCAACCCGGCAAAGAGTTTACCCGTCTACCTGTTGGATGCACTTTTCGCCCCGGCATCCGAAGAGAAATCCGGAGACAAGGGTAGCAAGGCGATCGAATTGCTATTGAATAAATAGTCAGACGAATCTTAAAATACATTAAAAGAATAGCAGCCGCTCTATGGTGACTGCTATTCTCATTGTATTTATAATAGCACAAGTCTGAAAGTAGAACATTATAAACTGATCTTTTTTAATATTATGAAAATCAAACTACTATTACTACTCTGTTGTGGTCTGTGGAGCAGTTGCAACTCGTATGACTATTGTCCGGTCACTCCTTCAGAGAGTGATCTTGTATTCACCGGACTTGCCCGGTCGTGGGACGAAGCAATGCCCTTGGGAAATGCTACCGTCGGTGCCTTGGTATGGCAACGTGACTCCACCCTACGCCTGTCACTGGACAGAACCGATTTATGGGATTTACGTCCGGTAGACAGTCTGTCGGGAGATAACTTCCGCTTCTCCTGGGTAAAAGAACATATTCGCCAAAAGAACTATCTGCCCGTACAGAAAAAGCTGGACTGGCCTTATGACATGAATCCCGCGCCATCCAAGATTCCCGGAGCTGCCATCGAATTTCCATTAGAGCAGATCGGCACTCCGACTCAGGTAAGACTTTACCTGAACAATGCCTTATGTGAAGCAGACTGGGCAGACGGTACACAAATGCAGACTTTCGTTCATGCTACCGAACCGATCGGATGGTTTGTATTCCGTAACCTGAAAACCCCAATAGAACCCTCCATCATCACTCCTGTATACAATAAAACGAAGCCGGATGGCAGCCTCGATCCGGTTTCGGGACAAGATCTGCACCGATTGGGCTATCAACAAGGAAAAGTGGTTCGTGAAGGAAACCAAATAACCTACCATCAAAAGGGATACGGAGACTTTTCGTATGACGTAACAGTCTGTTGGAAGCAAGAAGGCGAAACCTTGTACGGTACCTGGAGCGTCACCTCTTCCTTATCCGGCGAGCAAGCTTCCGAAAAGGCAGAAGCCGCCCTGCAACGCGGTCTAAAGCATGATTATCAGGCACACCTGGAATATTGGGACAAGTACTGGGCACAATCATCAATCACTCTACCCGATTCTGTACTGCAAAAACAGTATCAGAACGAAATGTATAAATTCGGTTCCACTACCCGCGAACACTCATACCCCATCTCCCTGCAGGCCGTATGGACAGCCGATAACGGCAAACTTCCGCCCTGGAAGGGAGACTATCATCACGATTTAAATACCCAGCTAAGTTACTGGCCGACCTATACAGGCAATCACCTGACCGAAGGAATGGGCTATCTGAACACGTTGTGGAACCAACGGGATGCATACAAACGCTACACCCGCCGCTATTTCGGTACCGAAGGGATGAATATACCGGGGGTTTGCACCCTGACAGGAGAACCCATGGGAGGATGGATACAATACTCCATGTCGCAAACCGTAGCTGCATGGCTGGCACAACACTTCTATCTGCAATGGAAATATTCGGCAGACCGCACTTTCCTCAAAGAGCGTGCTTATCCATTCATCAAGGATGTGGCAATCTATCTGGAGCAAATTTCAGAAGTTACCCCCGAAGGAGTACGTAAACTGGAATTCAGTTCAAGTCCCGAAATATTCGACAACTCCCTGCAAGCGTGGTTCAGAGACATGACCAATTATGACCTGGCAATGATGCACTTCCTCTTTAAGGCTGCTTCCGAACTAGCACACGAACTGAACCTGGCCGACGAAGCCGGACACTGGGCATCCCTGGAAGCCCAACTACCGGATTACGACATAGACGAAGAAGGTTGCCTCACTTTCGCCAAAGGATATCCTTACAAAGAATCACACCGCCATTTTTCACATGCCATGGCTATCCATCCGCTGGGACTGATAGACTGGAGCGACGGAGAAAAGTCACAACACATCATCCGCGCCACCTTGAAGAGACTCGATGAAGTAGGGCCGGACTACTGGACAGGATATTCATACAGTTGGCTCGCCAATATGAAAGCCCGTGCATTCGATGGTGAAGGTGCCGCACAAGCCCTGAAAACCTTTGCGGAATGCTTCTGCCTGAAGAACACCTTCCATGCCAACGGTGACCAGACCCAAAGTGGCAAATCACGCTTCACTTACCGCCCCTTCACGCTCGAAGGTAACTTCGCTTTTGCAGCAGGCATACAAGAAATGTTGCTGCAAAGTCACACAGGCGTAATACGCATCTTCCCGGCAATACCGAAAGAATGGAAAGATGTATCCTTCGAAAGCTTACGCGCCATGGGTGCATTCCTGGTATCGGCCCGGATGGAAGGTGGAGAAATCAATCGGGTACGCATCTATTCGGAGAAAGGCGGCATGTTGAAAATAGCCCGTCCCGGTACACTGAAGCCGAATAAGAACTATACTTTATCCGGCACGGATATCTTAAACATAGATACTCAAGCCGGTGAATGGATCGAGTTGAACCCTTAATGCACTCCGACAAAAAGTCAAGAGTGTATATATAATGTCATTTTGTATTTTCTACCCGGTATAGCTTCTGCTATATCCGGGTAGTTTTCTTTGCGGTGATCAAAAACGCCTTTTCCGGTAATCAGGCTTTTGCAGAATATCACCTTTCCCGTCTGTTCAGATACACATCCCTACCTTTTCCGGCAAAAGCGCCACATTCATCTTCATCGAAAGGTGTAAACGGCTACATTCTGACACTTTTCCGACATTAACCGACACACGACTAAAAAGTGAAAAAGAGGCGGAATAAGAGCAATGAATTTTATCTTCTGACCTAATGTAACTTTAGTTCTAATGAAATAGAGCGTTGGTTCTAAACGAATGCCGCCTCCCTTTTAAAGAAAGAAAACTTTCGTTTAATAGATTTCATGCATAGATATTGGAAAAATTTCACCTTTTACGTATTTTTTTGCAGTTTACATCCGTTTTTTATGCAGTCCTCTTCTCTGCCAGAGCTATTTTACCCCAATTGCGAGTCAGCAAAAAACAGGATATACTATCAGAATCACACCGATTGAGTCATTCTTCTTTCAGAAATCAAAAGTAGTTTTAAAGCCGGTCATTTATTAAAATAATATAAATTAAAACTATTATACCGAGGGTAGCCCCCCAATGGTGTGTATTTATAACGTATATCAAAAAGTAAGTAATAAGCTCGAGCAACCTAACAAAGGAAAAGAATCTCATAAAAGGAACAGAAGAATGAAAGACAGAGTTGCAACCCACAACACACTACACGCAGCATTATATACCCCGGACAAACATTGCACTACCGGGTTCAAACAACTTGTAAAAGATGACATTATCAGGCTTTTGCAGAAAGAAAAGCCAGCCTGCTGCAGAGATGGCAACTTCCGTTAAAGAACAGAAGCAGCCATCTCTGTAGACCGACAGGAATTGTCCTGTTATAATAATAACCGGAATATCTATGAATTAAAGATGTAACAGAGAACGTTTTAATCGCATAAAAGATAAGAGTTGTGAAAAGTATTCTTATCTTTGCACGATAGAAATGAAACACTATTATTAACAACAATTTTATTAACTAATCAAATCTTATTCAAACATGTTTAAACATCTAAATGCCCTGTTTATCGGACTTGCTCTGTTTGCATGCACCTCTGGTGCCGTAGCACAAACCATCAAGCCTATCGAGACTCCAGTGCCTGTACGTCCCGCCGGACAAAAAGATGTAGTCGGACTGACTACTCCTAAACTCGACGTGGTACGTGTCGGATTCATTGGTTTGGGTATGCGTGGTCCGGGTGCAGTAGAACGCTTCACTCACATCCCCGGAACACAGATCGTAGCCCTTTGTGACCTTATCCCTGAACGCGTAGCCGGCGCACAGAAAATCCTGACAAAAGCAAACTTACCGGAAGCAGCTTCTTACTCCGGAAGTGAAGACGCCTGGAAAAAACTTTGCGAACGTAAAGATATCGACCTCGTTTATATCGCAACAGACTGGAAACATCACGCACAGATGGCTATCTACGCTATGGAACATGGCAAACACGTTGCCATTGAAGTTCCTTCGGCAATGACGCTGGATGAAATCTGGGCTTTGATCAACACTTCAGAGAAAACTCGCAAACACTGTATGCAGCTTGAAAACTGTGTATACGACTTCTTTGAACTGACTACCCTGAACATGGCTCAACAGGGTGTATTCGGTGAAGTGCTGCACACAGAAGGTGCTTACATCCACAACCTTGAAGACTTCTGGCCGTACTACTGGAACAACTGGCGTATGGATTACAACCAGAACCACCGTGGCGATGTATACGCTACTCACGGCATGGGCCCGGCTTGCCAGCTGCTCGACATTCACCGTGGTGACAAAATGAACTACCTCGTATCTATGGATACCAAAGCTGTAAACGGTCCGGCATACATCAAAAAGACAACCGGCAAAGAAGTGAAAGACTTCCAGAACGGTGACCAGACTTCTACATTGATCCGTACAGAAAAAGGTAAGACTATCCTGATTCAGCACAACGTGATGACTCCGCGTCCTTACAGCCGTATGTATCAGGTAGTAGGTGCTGACGGCTATGCAAGCAAATATCCTATCGAAGAATATTGCATGCGTCCGACTCAGATCGCTTCAAACGATGTACCTAACCACGAAAAGCTAAATGCACACGGTTCTGTACCGGCTGACGTTAAAAAAGCGTTGATGGACAAATACAAACATCCGATCCACAAAGAACTGGAAGAAACTGCCAAGAAAGTAGGCGGACACGGCGGTATGGACTACATCATGGACTATCGTCTGGTTTACTGTCTGCGCAACGGTCTTCCTTTGGATATGGACGTTTATGACCTTGCAGAATGGTGCTGTATGGCCGACCTGACCAAGCTTTCTATCGAAAACAGCTCTGCCCCGGTAGCTATCCCCGACTTTACTCGTGGAGCATGGAACAAGGTGAAAGGTTACAGACACGCTTTCGCAAAATAATAAAACTTCTTTTTGACACGGGTTTCACGAGTCATCCGGCAGTTAGTTCGCTACACAAAGCCGGCCGGTTCGTGAAATCCGTGTCCGATTATAAGACTACACAACCCATCCATGAAGATGAAAATATCAAAGCCCTCTAAACAGGGAGTAATCAGAGAAACGAAAGACTACTTAATGATTGCCTTGGGAATGATCCTTTACGGCATCGGATGGACTCTCTTCCTGCTTCCTAACGACATCACCACCGGTGGAGTACCGGGCATTGCCTCTATTGTTTATTTCGCTACCGGATTCCCGGTTCAATACACTTACTTTGCCATCAATGCTGTCTTGCTGATGGTATCCCTCAAAGTGCTGGGATTTCGATTCAGTCTTAAAACCATATTCGGTGTATTCACTTTAACCTTCTTCCTGTCCGTTATCCAAAAGTTAACCGCGAACGTAACCTTGCTACACGATCAGCCGTTCATGGCTTGCGTGTTGGGTGCTTCTTTCTGTGGCAGCGGCATCGGTATTGCTTTCTCAGCCAACGGAAGTACGGGAGGAACCGATATTATCGCGGCTGTCATCAACAAATACCGCGACATCACTTTGGGAAGAGTCATGCTGATATGTGACCTGATCATTATCTCTTCCAGCTATTTCGTACTGAAAGACTGGGAAAAGGTAGTATATGGATATGTGACCCTTTATGTTTGCAGCTTCGTACTGGACCAGGTAGTGAACAGTGCGCGCCAATCGGTACAATTCTTTATCATCTCCAACAAGTATGAAGAAATAGGCAAACGCATCAACGAATATCCGCACCGGGGAGTAACCATTATCAATGCAACCGGATTCTATACCGGCAAAGAGCAGAAGATGATGTTCGTCCTGGCAAAAAAACGGGAGTCAACCATTATCTTCCGGTTGATAAAAGACTGTGACCCGACTGCTTTTGTCTCTCAAAGCGCAGTAATCGGCGTATACGGAGAAGGCTTTGATCATATAAAAGTTAAATAAATTATCATTCTAATACCCTCAAAACATGAAGTTAAGACTATCTGACACCTTAAATAGCCTTATGTTGGGTGGCCTCCTGATGGCATCCACCTTTGCTTCGGCCGGCAACAAACCGACGAAACCTTACTGGCAGGACGTACAGGTGGTAGCCGTAAATAAAGAATACCCCCGTTCTTCATTTATGACCTACGAAAACCGCGCAAACGCCCTGACCGGAAAGTTTGAAAAAAGCAAGTACTACCAACTCCTGAACGGCACCTGGAAGTTCTATTTTGTAGATTCATACAAGAACCTGCCGGCCAACATCACCGACCCTGCAATCAGTACGGCCGATTGGGCAGACATCAAAGTACCGGGCAACTGGGAAGTACAAGGCCACGGAGTAGCTATTTATACCAACCACGGATATGAATTCCAGCCCCGTAACCCTCAACCTCCTACTTTGCCGGAAGCCAATCCGGTAGGTGTTTACCGCAGGGACATCGATATTCCCGCCGACTGGGACGGACGCGATATTTACCTCCACCTGGCCGGTGCCAAATCGGGTGTATACGTATATATCAACGGACAGGAAGTAGGTTACAGCGAGGACTCTAAAAACAGTGCGGAGTTCCTGATCAATAAATTCGTGAAGCCCGGCAAAAATGTCCTTACTTTAAAGATTTACCGCTGGAGTACCGGATCCTATCTGGAATGCCAGGACTTCTGGCGTATCAGCGGTATCGAACGCGATGTATTCCTTTACTCACAACCCAAAGCCGCGCTCAAAGATTTCCGTGTAACATCGACTCTGGACGATACATACAAAGACGGTATCTTCAAACTGGGCGTAGACCTGAGAAACAACGGTTCGACAGCCGGCAATATGACGTTGGTATACGAACTGCTCGATGCCAATGGCAAAGTAGTGGCAACCGGAGAGAAAGCAACTAATGTAGCGCCGGAGAGACCCGTACGGTGTCTTTCGACCAGACACTTCCGGATGTAAAGACCTGGACTTCGGAAGCCCCCAACCTCTACAAGTTGGTGATGACAGTAAAAGAAAACGGTAAAGTGAACGAAATCATTCCGTTCAACGTAGGTTTCCGCGCATCGAAATTAAACCGACCGAGCAACTGGCACGCAACGGAAAGCCCTATGTATGCCTCTTCATCAACGGACAGCCGCTGAAGTTGAAGGGAGTGAACATTCACGAACATAACCCTGCTACCGGTCACTATATGACTGAAGAGTTGATGCGCAAAGATTTCGAATTGATGAAACAACACAACCTGAATACGGTTCGCCTGTGCCATTATCCGCAAGATCGCCGTTTCTACGAATTGTGCGACGAATACGGACTTTATGTATACGATGAAGCAAACATCGAGAGCCATGGCATGTACTATGATCTTGCTAAAGGCGGTACGCTGGGAAACAATCCGGAATGGTTGAAAGCGCACATGGATCGCACAATCAACATGTTCGAACGTAATAAGAACTATCCGAGTCTGACTTTCTGGTCGCTGGGTAACGAAGCCGGCAACGGTTATAACTTCTACCAGACTTACCTTTGGGTCAAGAATGCCGATAAAGACATCATGAACCGTCCGGTCAACTACGAACGTGCCCAATGGGAATGGAACTCCGATATGTATGTTCCGCAATATCCGGGTGCCGACTGGCTGGAGGCAATGGGCAAACGCGGCAGTGACCGCCCGATTGTTCCTTCTGAATATTCACATGCCATGGGTAACTCAAACGGTAACCTTTGGGATCAATGGAAAGCAATCTATAAATATCCGAACCTGCAGGGTGGATACATTTGGGACTGGGTAGACCAGGGCATTGACGCAGTAGACGAAAACGGACGCCACTTCTGGACATACGGTGGTGACTATGGGGTAAACACTCCGAACGACGGTAACTTTAACTGTAACGGTATTGTAAGTCCGGACCGTACTCCGCATCCGGCTATGGCCGAAGTGAAGTATGTTCACCAGAACGTGGCTTTCGAAGCGGTGGATCCGGCTAATGGAAAATTCCTGGTCAAGAATCGTTTCTACTTCACGAACCTGCAGAAGTATATGATCTCATATACCATTAAGGCCAATGGCAAAACAGTGAAAGGCGGCAAAATGTCTGTCAATGTGGAACCGCAGGGAAGCAAAGAAATCACGATCGCGACAAGCGGACTGAAATCAAAACCGGAACTGAGTATTTTATATACTTCAACGTAACGACTACCGAACCGGAACCGTTAATCCCCGTTGGACATGAAATAGCATACGAACAGTTCCGTCTGCCTATCGAACCGGGCGAACGTACTTTCGCTACCGGTGGTCCGGCTCTGAAAGTATCGGCAGAAGGCAATGAACTGACAGCGTCTTCTTCAAAAGTAAACTTCGTATTCGATAAGAAGACCGGTCTGGTTTCTTCCTATAAGGTAGGTGGAACCGAATACTTTAAAGATGGCTTCGGACTTCAGCCGAACTTCTGGCGTGCACCGAACGACAACGACTATGGCAATGGTAACCCCAAACGCCTGCAAGTATGGAAACAGTCGAGCAAAAACTTCAATGTAGTGGACGCCAACATCGTTATGGACGGCAAAGATGCCGTATTGACAGCTAACTATCTGCTGGCTGCCGGCAACCTTTACATTGTTACATACCGCATCTCTCCTTCGGGCGTAGTAAAAGCCGATTTCACTTTCACTTCTACCGATATGGAAGCTGCCAAAACCGAAGCCTCGGAAGCAACCCTGATGGCTACTTTCACTCCCGGCAGCGATGCAGCGCGCAAGGCTGCCTCCAAACTGGAAGTACCCCGTATCGGTGTACGTTTCCGTCTGCCTGCAGAAATGAACCAAGTGGAATATTTCGGACGCGGACCGGAAGAGAATTATATAGACCGCAATGCGGGTACATTGATCGACCTGTATAAAACGACTGCCGACCAAATGTACTTCCCATACGTACGCCCGCAGGAAAACGGACACCATACCGATACCCGTTGGTTGACCCTGAATAAAAAAGGCGGTAAAGGACTGACTATTTATGCAGACAAGACGATCGGTTTCAATGCACTGCGCAATTCGGTAGAGGACTTTGACGGAGAAGAAACCGTATCCCGCCCCTATCAATGGCTGAACCGTGATGCCGGCGAATTGGTTCACGACGAAAGCAAAGCCAAAGATCAACTGCCGAGAAAGACACATATCAATGATATCACACCAAGGAACTTCGTAGAAGTATGTGTGGACATGAAGCAACAGGGCGTAGCCGGTTACAACAGTTGGGGTGCACGTCCGGAACCGGGTTACAATATTCCGGCAAACCAGGAATACAAATGGGGATTCACAATCGTACCAAGATAAACTAACTTAAAAATAAAAACCATGAAAGATTTACTTAGTATCGTATCTAAATTCAAAGTACAAGGCACAGTAGGCGAAATCAAACCACTTGGCGCCGGCCTGATTAACGACACTTACAAAGTTAACACTACCGAAGCAGACGCTCCCGATTATGTGTTGCAACGCATCAACCATGCAATTTTCCAGAATGTGGAAATGCTTCAGGATAACATTGCTGCCGTGACGGGACACATCCGCAAGAAACTGACGGAAGCCGGAGAGACAGACGTTGATCGCAAAGTCTTGACTTTCCTCCCGACGGAAGAAGGCAAAACATATTGGTTTGACGGTGACAGCTATTGGCGTGTAATGGTATTCATCCCACGTGCCAAAACTTATGAGACTGTGAATCCCGAGTATTCATATTATGCCGGAGCAGCTTTCGGTAACTTCCAGGCAATGTTGGCTGACATTCCGGCAACATTGGGCGAAACTATTCCTGACTTCCACAATATGGAGTTCCGCCTGAAACAACTTCGTGAGGCCGTAGCTGCCAATGCAGCCGGACGAGTAGCCGAGGTACAGTATTATCTGGATGAAATAGAAAAACGTGCAGATGAAATGTGTAAGGCCGAACGTCTGTATCGCGAAGGCAAACTGCCTAAACGCGTATGCCACTGTGATACGAAAGTGAACAACATGATGTTCGACGAAGATGGTAAAGTGCTCTGCGTAATCGATCTCGATACAGTAATGCCAAGCTTTATCTTCTCCGACTATGGAGACTTCCTGCGCACAGGAGCCAATACCGGAGATGAAGACGATAAGAATCTGGACAATGTCAATTTCAATATGGAGATATTCAAAGCATTTACTAAGGGATATCTGGAAGGAGCCGGTTCATTCCTTACTCCGATCGAAATAGAGAACCTGCCTTATGCAGCCGCTCTCTTCCCTTACATGCAATGTGTACGCTTCCTGGCAGACTATATCAACGGCGATACTTACTATAAGATCAAGTATCCCGAACACAACCTGGTACGTACCAAAGCACAGTTCAAACTATTGCAAAGCGTAGAAGAACATACCCCCGAAATGGAGGCATACATCAAAGAGTGTCTGGGATAAACTTCCCATCCTTCCAGGTGTAAACTATTGAACGGCGGAGAAACGGTTTCAGTTTTTCCGCCGTTTCTTTTTCCATATATTCCGGAGTTGTCAAAGTAAAAGTCAATGTCCCATTCTCTTTGGACAGTTCTGCTTGCATCAAAGTCATATCCGCTTGCAGGCGGGCATCGATAAAGTCATAGTCGGTAGAATCGGAAGAGGTGAAGAAATCATTCATCTGAGGAACCGACGGCAAAAAGTCGGTGGCGGGAAGCTCTTTCCAGTCCGTGGTATAGAACCGGATATGACTGTCGCATGCCGGAGCGCAAACTATAGAAACGGCGCAAACCACTTTCGTTGTGTCATTCAACGGCAATAACTTCATCTGCCAATTGCTTGCGTCAGACATTTGCAGAGACACATAATCGGGACTTAACTCCGTCATCTCCGACTTGCCCCCGAAACGGTTGGTCACCTGAGCTTTCATTTTACTTTCAATAAAATCAATACAATCTGCCCGGTTCACTGATGACAGCAACGGACAAAGCGAGTCAGGTATATTCACAAACACCGTTTTAGCTTCCTGTGCTCCGACAGAAAAGGAAGAAGAAATACCCAGAATAAATAACAGGAGGGTAAGAGTAGACTTTTTCATATCTGATAATCTTGTTTCTTTACGTTCTTATTTAGTTCCCAAATATAGGAATATCATTCCTATTAACACCAGAATAAGGTCAATCGCTTTGCTTTTTAAATTCTTTTCACGGAACACCATAGCACCGAAAAGGAAAGATACAATCACACTTCCCCGTCTAACCATCGGACAATCGAAATCATGGAATCTTCTATAGCTCAATGCATAGAAGTAAACAAAATCGGCAGCACAGAGAAAGATGGAAATAAAAATGATAGCCCAATCCCAACGGAACGGAGTAGATGACTTACGTTTCGGCCACCAAAGAAGCGCAAGAATGGGACACATAATAAACATTTGGTACACATTATACCACGACTGTACGACCATGGGAGGCAGCTGCTTCATCAGGTATTTATCATACAAGCCACTTACCGCACCCGCTACGGCTGCTAGAATAATGAAAAGTATCCACTTGTTATGTTTAAAGTCAATACCTTCCTTCTTCCCCGAACGACTCAGCATAAAAAAAGAAATAATGGCTAACATCACGCCGATCCACTGATAGAGATTCAAGCGCTCGCCAAATACCAGCATGGCTCCCACAAGCACCATTACGGGACGGGTGGCATTAATCGGTCCTACAATAGTAATAGGCAGATGTTTCATCCCGAAATATCCGAGTATCCACGAGGAAAGAACAATAAATGATTTAATAATAATAAATTTATGTACTTCCCATCCCACCACCGGTACATCGAGCATAGTACCCCCCAGCACTCCGGGCGCAAATGCCGACAACAAAATAAAAGGAAGAAATATAAGGCTGGAAAAAAGTGTATTGAAGAACAACACCGGTAAAACCGCATTGTCTTTCAACGCTTTCTTTTTAAACACGTCATAAAAGCCCAGCAATGTCGCTGAGAGAAAAGCAAGAAGTAACCACATAATAGAATTCTTTAAATTAGAAGCTATAGGCTTATTCGAATATCTCCTGAGGATATTCTACATTAACCAGGAAGAGGGCATTTCCGGGAGCTGAAGTACCGGCTTTACAGCGATTCTGCTGCTCTATTATTTTACGGAAGTCAACGACTGACAGTTTGCCACGCCCCACTTCCAGAAGCGTACCGACAATGGCACGTACCATATTACGCAAAAAGCGGTCCGCCTGGATGGTAAACACCCAGGTATATTCATCCTCCTGAGTCCATTCGGCATGCATAATCTTACAAATATTGGTTTTTACATCTGTATGCAACTTACTAAAACTCGTAAAGTCCGAATAATGAAATAATGTCAGGGCTGCCTCATTCATCTTTTGAAAGTCGAGCGGATTATGTATCCGATAACGATATTGACGATTGAACGGGAATTTTACAGTAGTGATGTAATACTTGTAAGTACGTGCTGTTGCATCGAACCTTGCATGAGCATCCGGCTTTACCCGACAGACCTTATAGACCGAAATATCCTGCGAAAAGACGATTCAGCTTCTCAGCTACTTTATCCACATCCAAAGGTTCACCTTCGTAGTCGAAGTGGGCAACCATCAGAGAGGCATGTACCCCGGCATCGGTCCGTCCCGCCCCAATCACTTCCGTATCTTCCTCAGGAAGGTGGCAAGTGCCTTCATCAGACATTCTTGTATACTGATTCCGTTAGGCTGAATCTGCCATCCATGATAATGGGTGCCATCATAGGCTAAATAATAAAATATCTTTGCACGCTCATTCCGTTCACTTGGTTTTGCGTGCAAAGATACTGCTTTAATTGATAATTCAGAATGGATACTTATCAATAATTAATTGCTTTATTTGACCCACACATTCATTATCTCACCGATATACATCGTATGCAAAGATTTATCCTTCCATGCTTCTTTCAACCCGGAGTATCAAAGGCTCCGGTGATCGGCTGGGATAACATCTTCTTACATTCTATGATCATCCATGCTTCAGAGAAAGCTTTACTGCCCGAAGGAGTAGTAAGAGGAGTCAATCCGGCGCCTTTCACTTTATCAACATCCTCGCCACTATGACTACCGCAATATTTCAAAGCATCCCGATAAGTCTCTGTATAAAAGCTGATAGTATATGTATCATTCTTTTCCATCAATTGATAAGTATAGCGTGTAGGATAAATAAAACAGAATGAAACCGGCTTATTATAGAGATACCCCAGTCCGCCCCAGCTGGCTGTCATCATGTTGTATTTATCTTCCGTACCGGCTGTAATCAACATCCAATCTTCAGAGAGCATTTTAATGATATTACCCGGAATCTTATCAGCAGGAATATGTTTATACCCTGCCATAGCTCCCTGCTCCACAGCCTTTGAAATTCCCGATCGAACACTTCCGGAGTAACTTTAGGTTCTTTTGCCAATAGAGGAACTCCTCTGATTTTGCTCCTCCCAGCGTTTTCGTAACCTGCTCCGTCAAGTCATCAAACAGATCGATTGTTTTGATACGGAGTTTTCCATATTTGGCAACCACTTTCGTTTTGGCTTTATTCAATCCGGTCTCATCCGTGATCCAATCTTCCGCCTCCATCTCTGTATCATCACCATGAAAATAAGAAATGTTGTACATCTCCATCTTACAGGAACCGTCCAGGCAGTTAATCACCAGCCGGTATTTAATAGTAGCACGATCCAAGAAGAAGCTATTCGTTGCCGAAAGTTGCAAATACTCTTCACCCAAACATGCAATCTGCCCTTTTTTCTCATCAAAATAGGCGACTCTCCCTTCTGTCCTTTTGAAGGTGTAAAACGCTTCTCTGCCCATTTTAACAAAGCATCATAGATCTGCCGTTTCGACATATCGGAAGCTTGAATTACTTCTGCAAAATGACTTTTCCGTTGACTACGGGTACTGCACCGGCCAGATACTTACTGTTATCTTCCTGTGCACAAAGAAGCATAGGACAACAGGCCAAAAGGAACAATAGAATTCTCTTCATACATTTATAAGTGTTTTTACAGAGGCGGATTTCACTCTGAAATCTTCACGTTTGTCACTCGTTCCAACAAGAATCGATCTTTATTCCAGTGGAAAGGCTTAAACTCTGTATTGGTTTTGATCACATTGTTACGGAATATCAACCCATCTACAGATTTTGCATAAAGAATCGGTGCATCAAACGTATCGAATTCATTATCCTCAATCACGATACCTCCATCTTTACCACCATGGAAGTACTTTTGCTGATCTTTCAGATTAGGTATTTCCGGATAGATAGAGATTACTGCATTGGTAAACTGGAACATATTAGTAAGCGCATTGATAAAACGATTGCGACGAATGGTGACATCACGGCAAGCACCTGTCTCAAACCAGCCATTGCAATCGCCACACAGCAATATAGCCGTACCGGAAGTATGGTCAAACAAATTGTCCTCCACCACCGTCTTTTTAGGAGTACTGAATAGTGTACCGCGAGCGCGATTATTACGAATCGTATTACCGGCAAATAACACTTCAGGGGTCCATGTCAGGTTTTCAATACCAAAGCCACTTTTTTCGTTAATAGCAGGATCGATTGCCTCTTTAAAAGTAATGCTGAACTCACGGGCACCTTGTATCTCACCCTTATCATACGGACGAATGGCAGTAATCTGATTCTGCTTGCCAATCAACTCCATTGTTTCCGAACGTACAAACTGAACATCGTCACCCGGACGTGCCCATTCAAAGCCCCAGGATTGATCGTGCATATAACGTCCTATCAGCGTATGATCATCCACACGCTTGATGACTTTCAAATACGTACCATGTACATTAATGGCATCATCCATCATTCCTTCATACAAACCATTCTTTGAAACAATCTTTCCCTTACATCCGGAAAAGTGCGTAGCATCTGCCTGCGTTGTAAAATAGCGCGGATCATTATCGCCTTTCAGGCAGACTCCAAAACCATCAAGCGTAATATCTTCGCAAAGCTGTGCCAGCAATCCCATACCTTCGGCATAATGTACTTTGACATCCAGCAAGGAAGTATTCACATCATGTGACATGAAAATGCCCGGAGTCGGACGTCCCCATCCACGCATAGCCACCACTGTGCCGGGCACCAGACGTGCATCTTTCCACTTTGGAGAGCAAATCCGGCGGGGAGCCACTTCAAAAGCTCCCTTGGTAGGACAACCGATATCACTGGTATTATATACCACATGTTTCGTTTTGCCATCGAAAGCAATGCCCCATGAATATCTCATCACCCAGCCTTCACCCAGTCCTTCGAATACCGAATCCTTGCTGATGCGGTAATCGACCCATGGTGCAGGTTCGAACGTGATTCCTTTTTCCGGATCATTCTCTACCACTTGTACTTGAGCAATATGGGGCTGTTCAAAATCAATGCTAAAGTTTTTCAATACACAATTCTCCGAACGAAGCAAAGAAACCGGAATCATTCTTCCATAGAACACAAATTCGGAACCCTGCCCGTCAATAGTCAGGTTTTCATATCCTCCAAGGCAATCCCCACTTTTTAGGATTGTCCTGGTCGTGATTGAAATATAATATTCACGCACGGTAGAACCCGCTTCATGAAAATTGTAACGTCCGGCAGGAAAACGAAGTATCACTTTTCCCCATCACGGCATTCAGCTTTAATCTTCGCTATGGCCTTACGAACCACAGGAGACGCATTTTTCTTACTATTAGCTTTCAAGCCAAACTGGGAAATGTCATAAACACGCTCTTGTGCACAAACATCCGACACGGATAAAGAGAGCAACAGACTCAGAGCAAAGAGTAGGATTGTCTTCATAGTTTTTCTATTTCTGTTTAATAATTTAGGGTACAAATATACATTCATTTTCCGATTCTTCCATTTTTTATTAGTTTACCTTTGCATATAAAAATCAAAGGTGTATATTTGGGAACTATATCTATAAAATAAATCATTAAACACCTATTGCCATGAGTAGTAATATTTTCCTCACCATTGCTATTGTCACAACAGGCATCTTCGCAGTACAATTTATCTTATCTATATTTTTTGGTGATATCGATGCAGATGCTGACATCGACACAGATATCAGCAGTGTGGTTTCTTTTAAGGGATTAACTCACTTTGGGATAGGATTCGGTTGGTATATGTATCTGCAGCATAACACCGAGATACAGACCTACCTGACGGGTGTCGCCATCGGACTCATATTTGTATTTGCCGTTTGGTTCTTATATAAAAAGGCTTACCAACTACAGCAGACCACACATTCGGAAAGAACAGAACAATTGGTAGGAAGAGAATGCACTATTTATTTCAAACAGAACGAAAAGAAGTACACTGTGCAGATCAGTCGTGACGGAGCCATGAGAGAAATCGATGTTGTCACGGAATCGGGTAAATCATACCAGACGGGAGATAAAGCAACAATTACTGCTTATAAAGATGGAACTTTATATATTCAATAATTAATAAACTCAAAAAAGAGAACTATGACCCAGGAAATGATGATCATGGCTGCCATACTTGTGGCGGTAATCTTAATTACATTTATCGGTATTCTTTCACGCTACCGCAAATGTAAAAGTGACGAAGTATTAGTAGTATATGGTAAGACAGGTGGAGATAAGAAATCGGCAAAGTTATATCATGGTGGTGCCGCCTTTGTATGGCCTATTGTACAAGGATATGAATTCTTGTCAATGAAACCCATGCAGATAGACTGCAAGCTGACAGGAGCACTTTCGGCTCAAAACATCCGTGTAGATGTACCCACTACTATCACAGTAGCTATCAGCACAGATCCCGAAGTAATGCAAAATGCGGCTGAGCGTATGTTGGGATTGACCATGGACGATAAACAAAACCTGATTACAGATGTGGTTTACGGACAGATGCGTCTGGTTATTGCCGACATGACAATTGAAGAGTTGAACTCCGACCGTGATAAATTTCTTTCCAAAGTAAAAGACAACATCGATACAGAACTCCGCAAATTCGGTTTATACCTGATGAATATCAACATCAGCGATATTCGTGATGCTGCCAACTATATTGTCAACTTAGGAAAAGAGGCCGAAAGTAAAGCGCAGAACGAAGCTCAGGCCAATATTGAAGAACAGGAAAAACTGGGTGCTATCAAGATTGCCAACCAGATAAAAGAACGCGAAACCAAAGTGGCCGAAACCCGTAAAGACCAAGACATTGCCATTGCGGAAACCAAGAAGTTGCAAGAAATCTCTGTAGCCAACGCTGATAAAGACCGTATCTCTCAGGTTGCTATTGCCAATGCGGAGAAGGAATCACAGGTAGCCAAAGCGGAAGCTGAAAAAAACATCCGGATAGAACAGGCCAATACCGAAAAGAAAGCCGCATTGCGGAACTGAATCCGACATGGAAATCAAACAGGCAGAAGCACAAAGAAAGCTGCCATCGGACGAAACGAAGCACAAAAGAGATTGCGTTGTCTAACTCCGAACTAGCTGTAACCCAAGCTAATGCCGATAAACAAGCCGGTGAGGCATCCGCTAAATCGGAAGCTGCCGTGCAAACCGCTAAGGAAATAGCACAAAAGAAGTGGAAGAGGCGAAAGCACGTAAAGTGGAATCATCTCTGAAAGCAGAAAAGATAGTTCCGGCAGAGGTTGCCCGCCAAGAGGCCATCTTACAGGCAGAAGCCGTAGCTGAGAAAATCACTCGCGAAGCGGAAGCACGTGCCAAAGCGACACTGGCACAAGCTGAAGCAGAAGCAAAAGCCATTCAATTAAAACTTGAAGCGGAGGCTGAAGGTAAGAAACGTTCATTGCTGGCCGAGGCAGAAGGTTTTGAAGCCATGGTTAAAGCAGCCGAATCGAATCCGGCGATTGCTATCCAATACAAGATGGTAGATCAGTGGAAAGAAATAGCAGGCGAACAGGTAAAAGCCTTCGAACATATAAACTTAGGCAATATCACTGTCTTCGACGGAGGAAATGGGGGCACGAGCAACTTCCTGAACACATTGGTGAAAACTGTTGCGCCGAGTTTGGGCGTGTTAGACAAATTACCTATCGGAGAAACAGTGAAAAATATGATTCATCCGGAAGAAAAGAAAGAAGAAACAGAGAAAAAATGAACCATAAATAAGTAGTAAACGATGAATAGGCTGAGCGCAGCCCGTTCATCGTTGATTCGTTCATCGTTCACCGTTTCTCACACTTAGCGTGTTGTTATGTGAAAACATCCCTGTTTCAATTCGTACTTTACATAACATTTATCCGCCTTACGAACATCCCGCAAGACTTCGGCCAATACCAGCTTTAAAGTATCAGCACTCACATCCTGAAGAGGACGTCCATCCTCATCTTCCACTTTCTTAAACCGTTTCCAACTCACATCGAATGTAGTTCCGTAAAAATGGCAAGAATTCTTCGATGCATTCCCATTTCGACGACGCAAGCGTTTTACATCATTCTCCGTCGAAGTACGGAAGTTACAATAATTTTATTCGGATTGAGCCCTTAGCAGTCAATGAATCCAGGAAATTTGCCCCTATCGTATCGAGTAACGCACTGGCGCGCGGCACTAAATAAGGAATAGAATGAGTGAGTGAATCTACCACATAAAAGTCATTATCGACAATATGAACTAACTTTCCATCCATCTCTTCCGCTTCTTCGCGCGAAGCCAATGGTGCAATGCCCCACGCATGTGCTGCTTTTAACTGTACATCATTCAGATCTCCAAACGAACGTTTATAGCTCACCACTCCTTTAATATTGCGCGGTTCGTTAAGCTTAAGAGACATGTCTTTCTTTTTGCAACCCGCCAGACAAGGCAATATAAAGCATAAAAGATAGAAATTACAAAGTGGCTCCTGCACTTAGATTGATTCATAATTAGTCTTTTTATAAGTTCCCAGAGTGCAAATATACTGGAATTGTCTTTTCAGGAAAGAGCATCGCAAATTAATTCGGCAAGAATCTGCAAAGTATGAGAACGATTCATTAAATTTGCAGTCCATTTCACAGCATATGCGTGAACCTTTAAATTGATTCAATGATAGAAAACTGATAGTTCTTGAGGATATTGATCCGGTCATCTTTACGGCGTAAACAACGCCAACATACAATTAATAAAAGCTTTGTATCCAAAGCTACGCATTGTTGCCCGAGGCAATGTCATCAAAGTGCTGGGCGATGAGGAAGAAATGTGCGCTTTTGAGGAAAATATCACCAAGCTTGAAAAATATTGTGCCGAATACAATTCGCTGAAAGAAGAAGTCATTATCGACATCATTAAAGGTAATGCACCACAAGCTGAAAAAGCGGGAAATGTTATTGTATTCAGCGTCACAGGGAAACCCATCATTCCACGTAGCGAAAACCAACTGAAATTAGTGGAGGGGTTTGCCAAAAACGACATGGTATTTGCTATCGGACCGGCCGGTTCGGGCAAGACTTATACAGCGATCGCTCTGGCCGTTCGTGCACTGAAGAACAAAGAAATCAAGAAAATAATTCTCAGTCGCCCCGCGGTAGAAGCCGGTGAAAAGTTAGGCTTTCTTCCCGGAGATATGAAAGATAAAATCGATCCGTATCTACAACCACTCTATGATGCTTTACAAGACATGATTCCGGCAGCCAAGCTGAAGGAATATATGGAACTGAACATCATTCAGATCGCTCCGCTCGCTTTTATGCGCGGACGTACACTCAATGACGCAGTAGTCATCCTGGACGAAGCCCAAAACACCACTACCCAACAAATTAAAATGTTCCTCACCCGTATGGGAATGAATACCAAGATGATCATTACCGGTGACATGACCCAGATCGATCTTCCGGCCTCACAAACATCGGGATTGGTACAGGCATTGCGTATTCTAAAAGGAGTGAAAGGAATCAGCTTTGTCGAACTGAATAAAAAAGACATTGTGCGACAAAGCTTGTAGAACGTATCGTGGACGCTTACGAAAAGTTCGATAAGGAAAAGAAAGCCGAACGGGAAAAATTAAACGGTGAACGGCTTACAATAAGTAAAGAACGGCAAAACGTTGGTAATTTGTAATTCATAATTATATAAAAGTATGAAAGCATTAACAAAAACAGATTTCAACTTTCCGGGACAAAAAAGTGTGTACCACGGAAAAGTGCGTGATGTGTACAACATCAATGGCGAACAACTCGTAATGGTAGCTACCGACCGTATTTCGGCCTTTGATGTAGTGTTGCCCGAAGGTATCCCTTATAAAGGACAAATGCTGAATCAGATTGCAGCAAAATTCTTGGATGCAACCACAGACATCTGTCCGAACTGGAAACTCGCCACTCCCGACCCAATGGTTACAGTGGGAGTACTCTGCGAAGGTTTCCCGGTAGAAATGATCGTACGTGGCTATCTTTGCGGAAGCGCATGGCGTGCTTACAAAAACGGCGTACGCGAAATCTGTGGCGTAAAACTTCCTGAAGGTATGAAAGAGAACCAAAAGTTCCCTGAACCGATCGTCACTCCGACTACAAAAGCAGAAATGGGATTGCACGATGAAGATATCTCCAAAGAAGAAATCCTGGCTCAGGGACTGGCTACTCCGGAAGAATATGCCATCCTCGAAAAATATACATTAGCTTTGTTCAAACGTGGTACCGAAATAGCAGCGGAACGCGGTTTAATCTTGGTAGACACCAAATATGAATTTGGAAAGCACAACGGTACCATCTATCTGATGGACGAAATCCATACTCCGGACTCAAGCCGTTATTTCTACGCTGAAGGTTATCAGGAACGTTTTGAAAAAGGCGAAGCACAGAAACAACTTTCAAAGAATTTGTACGTGAATGGTTGATGGAAAACGGTTTCCAAGGCAAAGAAGGACAGAAAGTTCCTGAAATGACTCCTGCTATTGTGGAAAGCATCAGCGAGCGTTATATCGAGCTGTTTGAAAACATCACCGGCGAAAAATTCGTGAAAGAGGATACCAGCAACATTGCTGAACGTATCGAAAAGAACGTAATGGCATTCCTTGCAAAATAGGAAACCTGAATCAGAAACGAATTAAGATTCACTACAGAGTATACGGAGTGTGCGGAACGTGCAGACTGTTACGATCCATAAAACTCTGTAAACTCCGTAGTGAATAAAATCGAATAAAAGAATGAACTACCCACAAGAAAAGATCAAACCTTATAGCAACGATGGGAAAAAGAGCGAACAGGTAGAACAAATGTTCGACAACATTGCCCCTGCATACGACCAGTTGAATCATACTCTATCGTTAGGGATCGACCGGAGCTGGCGGCGAAAGGCAATCAATTGGCTCAAACCTTTCCGTCCGCAACAAATAATGGATGTAGCAACCGGCACCGGTGATTTTGCTATCTTGGCATGCCATGAATTGCAACCCGAACAACTGATCGGAACAGACATTTCTGAAGGAATGATGAATGTGGGACGTGAAAAGGTAAAAAAGGAAGGTCTTTCCGAAAAAATATCTTTTGCAAGGGAAGACTGTACCTCTCTCTCGTTTGCCGACAACCGTTTCGACGCTATCACCGTCGCTTTTGGTATCCGTAATTTTGAAGATTTGGATAAAGGACTTTCTGAAATGTACCGTGTCCTCAAAACAGGCGGACATTTAGTCATTCTCGAACTGACAACTCCGGATCGTTTTCCGATGAAGCAAATGTTTACCATTTATTCTAAGATAGTTATCCCGACTCTCGGCAAATTATTATCAAAAGACAACAGTGCTTACAGCTATCTACCCCAAACGATCAAAGCTTTTCCCCAAGGAGAAGTTATGAAAAATGTTATTTCACGGGTGGGTTTCAGCCAAGTTCAGTTCAGGCGGCTGACATTTGGTATCTGTACACTTTATACGGCTACGAAATAAATATTAATTTAACATCTTCCCCCTTTATGCAAAAGTACGGTTTAATTGGCTATCCACTGAAACATTCGTTTTCTATCGGCTTTTTCAATGAAAAATTCAAATCTGAAGGCATAGATGCCGAATATGTAAACTTCGAAATTCCTGAAATCAATGATTTTATGGAGGTGATCGAAGAGAACCCCAATCTGTGCGGACTAAATGTGACAATCCCTTATAAAGAGCAGGTAATCCCCTTCCTTGATGAATTGGATAAAGACACTGCAAAAATCGGTGCGGTCAATGTTATTAAAATAATTCGTACCCCTAAAAGAAAAATAAAGCTGGTGGGATATAATTCTGATATTATAGGATTCAGCCAGTCCATTCAGCCCTTGTTGCAACCTTATCATAAAAAAGCCTTAATCCTGGGTACCGGCGGTTCGTCAAAAGCGATTTATCATGGCCTGAAGAATCTGGGTATCGACAGTGTTTTCGTATCACGCACCAAGAAAGAAGGTATGCTGACTTACGAAGAATTGACACCGGAAGTTATGGCAGAGCATACGGTGATTGTAAACTGTACCCCGGTAGGTATGTATCCGAAAGTAGACTTCTGTCCTGCCATACCTTATGAGTTGCTAACCCCAAACCATTTACTCTACGATTTGTTATATAATCCTAACATTACTCTTTTCATGAAGAAAGGAGAAGAGCATGGGGCAGTAACCAAAAATGGGCTTGAAATGCTACTATTACAAGCGTTTGCCGCATGGGAAATATGGAATAAGTAAATGAAAAAGGGAATTAAGATAGGCGTCATAACATTATTATTGCTGCTTACCGGATGTACGATAGGCGGAAGTTTTTTCATGCTCAATTATTCGCTTCGTCCGGAAGCGAAGATACGTGCCAAAAATGCTGACTCCTATCCTTTCATGTACAAGAATTATCCTTTTCTGCGTCCCTGGGTGGATAGTCTCAATCAGGCTCATGCACTTCGGGACACTTTTGTTTTAAATCCGGAAGGTATCCGGCTACATGCTTATTACATTGCAGCTCCGCAACCAACCAAAAAGACGGCAGTCATTGTACATGGTTATACAGACAATGCCATTCGCATGTTTATGATAGGTTATCTGTATAACCATGATTTGCAATACAATGTACTATTGCCCGACCTTCAACATCAGGGGGAGAGTGGTGGTCCCGCCATCCAGATGGGCTGGAAAGACCGCCTGGACGTAATGCAATGGATGCACATCGCCAACCAGATTTACGGGGACAGTACCCAAATGGTAGTACACGGTATTTCAATGGGAGGAGCTACCACCATGATGGTTTCGGGAGAGGCACAACCTTATTTCGTAAAATGTTTCGTTGAGGACTGTGGTTACACCAGTGTATGGGATGAATTTTCACATGAACTGAAATCGAGTTTTCACCTCCCGTCATTCCCACTGATGAATACAACCAGCTGGCTATGCCAGAAAAAATACGGATGGAATTTTGAAGAAGCCTCCTCTTTGAATCAAGTAAAAAGTCATCTACCGATGTTTTCATTCACGGTGACAAAGACACATACGTGCCTACATGGATGGTCTATCCTCTTTATGAAGCCAAATCGGCTCCAAAGCAACTCTGGATTGTACCGGGAGCTGCATGCCGTATCTTATAAAGAGAACAAGGAAGAATACACCCGGAAAGTCAAAGAATTTACAGACCGCTACATTCACTGATATGAAACAGATACTCACATACCTGCTCTTTATATGGATACTCCTCCCATTAAAAGCAGAAGAAAAAATATATACCGTAGACAACATCCCTAAAGTGCACTTGCAGAACAAGATGCAGTATGTTTGTAATCCTGCCGGCATCTTGTCACAGCAAGCTTGTGACGAAATAGATGCAATGCTATATGCACTGGAACAGCAGACGGGATTGAAACAGTTGTTGCCATAGTGCCATCGATCGGAGATAAAGATTGCTTTGAATTCTCCCATCAGCTACTCAATCAATGGGGAGTAGGCAAAAAAGGTAAAGATAACGGACTGGTTATCTTATTGGTTACCGATCAGCGCTGTATCCAGTTTTATACCGGATACGGATTGGAAGGCATTCTGCCTGATGCCATATGCAAACGTATACAAATGCAAGAGATGATCCCCTATCTCAAGAAAGGAGAGTGGAACCAAGGAATGCTGGCAGGAGTAAAAGCTGTATGCCAGCGCTTGGACGGCTCGATGGTAAACGATGATGAAGGTCGTGGAGAAGAAGGGATATCTGTCTCCATGCTTCTCGTTGTCATCTTAGGTTTTATTACGATAGCGGGAGTGGTCGGCATACTGGCAGTACGTGCAAGTACCCGTTGCCCTAAATGTGGTAAACATCAACTCCAGCGCAGTAGTACGAAATTGATATCGAACCGTAATGGAGTAAAGACCGAGGACATTATATATACCTGCCGCAATTGCGGACATACTGTAGTCCGACGCCAACAATCGTATGACGACAATTACCGGGGACGCGGAGGAGGAGGTCCTTTCATCGGAGGATTCGGAGGAGGAAGTTTTGGATCCGGTGGTGGAGGCGGTTTCAGCGGTGGAAGCTTCGGAGGCGGTTCCGGTGGCGGTGGAGGTGCCGGCTCACGTTTCTAAAAAATCAATCCATAAAATATGCGAATCCGGAATTAAAGTTTATGCTCCCTCTGATTTGCATGAGTCATTAATCAGTAATACAAAAAGAAACAATATGAAAAAGTCAGTTATTATCCTTATTGCCGTAGTGGCAGTTATCATTATCTGGGCTATCAGTGCCTATAACGGACTGGTATCCATGGACGAGAATGTAAGTAGCCAGTGGGCTAACGTAGAGACACAATATCAGCGCCGTGCAGATCTGATCCCCAATCTGGTCAACACGGTTAAAGGATATGCTTCGCACGAAAAAGAGACTCTCGAAGGAGTTGTAGAGGCTCGTAGTAAAGCTACCCAGATCAAAGTAGATGCCAACGATCTCACTCCGGAGAAGTTAGCCGAATATCAGAAAGCACAGGGAGCCGTCACATCCGCATTGGGCAAGCTGCTTGCCATTACCGAAAATTATCCGGACCTGAAAGCTAATCAAAACTTCCTTGAGTTACAAGCACAACTGGAAGGTACAGAAAACCGGATCAACGTTGCCCGCAAAAACTTTAACGATGCTGCACAAGCATACAATACATCTATCCGCCGTTTCCCCAAAAGCATCTTTGCTTCTGTATTCGGCTTCGAGAAACGTACCTATTTCGAAGCCGCCGAAGGAACGGAAAAAGCGCCGGAAGTAAAATTCTGATCGGTCACACACATTTTTTCTCACAGGCAATGATTGTTAATGCACGATCTTACCCCAAAAAGGAGATTGTCTTCAAATAGAAAAACGAGACAGCATTACTTATTATTTGCAAGTTCCGATATAAAAATCCCCCTGCTTTGGCCTTAGTCGATCACGATACAAGGCAAGAGTCAGGGGATTTTTACATTCCCACATTCTCCATATTTCTCTTAAAACCCATTTCAGGCCCAGTCATTTTCGTGACATACAATTTTGATAGAAAAGTGGCATCCACTCAGGATATTAATTACAAAACAAAATATTTTTTTGTCTATATTCCTAAAGCAGCGGTAGAAAATCTATTTCAGGCGGCAACTAAAGTCCATCTTTAACCGTCAAAACAAAGAATCGTCGAAAGAGCTTCCTTTCCCCACAAACAATTCAGAAACGGTACACAAAATTCTTTTAAACTTTTCATTTCAAACTTCAAATTAAAGAATGTACCCTCTCCCCCATCATATTACCGGATCGTTATATCCTCCAATTTGTTGGCTATAAGGAAAAAAAGCTGTACTTTTGCCGTTGTATACAAAATCCAAATAACTCATGAGTAATCAACGATACATGATGCGAGGCGTCAGCGCATCAAAAGAAGATGTGCACAATGCCATCAAGAACATCGACAAAGGAATTTTTCCACAAGCATTCTGTAAAATAATCCCTGATATTTTGGGTGGGGACCCCGAATATTGTAATATCATGCATGCTGATGGTGCAGGAACCAAATCGAGCCTGGCCTATATGTATTGGAAAGAAACGGGAGATCTCTCCGTTTGGAAGGGTATTGCACAAGATGCACTGATCATGAACATAGACGACCTGCTTTGTGTGGGTGCCGTTGACAATATTCTTGTATCCTCTACTATCGGACGTAACAAGTTGCTTATCCCCGGAGAAGTAATTTCCGCCATCATTAACGGAACAGACGAATTGCTGGCCGAACTTCGTGAAATGGGAGTAGGCGTATATGCCACCGGAGGTGAAACAGCCGATGTAGGTGATCTCGTCCGCACTATTATCGTAGACAGTACAGTGACATGCCGCATGAAACGTGCAGATGTTATCAACAATGCCAATATCCGTCCGGGAGATGTCATTGTGGGACTTGCCTCTCATGGACAGGCCACTTATGAAAAAGAATATAATGGCGGTATGGGCAGCAATGGACTGACTTCCGCCCGTCATGATGTATTCGCCAAGTATCTGGCTGAGAAATATCCCGAAAGCTATGACGCCGCAGTACCTGAGGAACTGGTTTATTCGGGCGGACTAAAACTGACAGATACAGTAGAAGGATCTCCGATCGATGCCGGGAAACTCGTACTCTCCTACCCGCACCTACGCACCGGTAGTGAAAAAATTGCTTGATGCACTGCGTCCCGAGATTCACGGAATGGTGCACTGTTCAGGTGGGGCACAAACGAAAGTATTGCACTTTGTAGGCGACGTACGTGTAGTCAAAGATAACCTTTTCCCTGTACCTCCATTGTTCAGAACCATTCAGGAACAAAGCGGTACCGACTGGGCTGAAATGTATAAGGTATTCAACATGGGACACCGCCTCGAAGTATATCTCTCTCCGGAACATGCAGCCGAAGTGATCACCATCAGTGACTCCTTCGGTATCCCGGCACAAATTGTGGGACGTATTGAAGAGAGTGATAAAAAAGAACTGATTATCAAAAGTGAATTCGGTGAATTCAGATATTAATGTATAGGAAAGAATCGATCTGTAAAATCACAAATCCCAGAGAAATAGAAGAAAAAGAAATAGATGGCAGACAACAATAGTATATTAGAAAAGCTCGACGGCCTTGTAGCCCGTTTCGAAGAGGTGTCTACCCTTATTACTGACCCGGCAGTGATTGCCGACCAGAAACGATACGTAAAACTGACCAAAGAATACAAGGAGCTGGACGACTTGATGAAAGCCCGTAAAGAATACATGCAACTACTGGCTAACATCGAAGAAGCTAAAGATATTCTCTCAAACGAATCGGATGCTGATATGAGAGAAATGGCAAAAGAGGAAATGGACAACAGCCAGGAGCGTCTCCCTGTATTGGAAGAGGAAATCAAATTATTACTGGTACCGGCCGACCCTCAGGATGGTAAGAATGCCATTCTTGAAATACGTGGCGGTACAGGTGGTGATGAAGCTGCGATCTTCGCAGGCGACCTTTTCCGGATGTACGCCAAATTCTGTGAAACGAAAGGTTGGAAAATGGAAGTATCCAGTGCCAATGAAGGCGCTGCCGGCGGATATAAGGAGATCATTTGCAGCGTTACAGGCGATAATGTATACGGTACACTAAAATACGAATCGGGAGTACACCGTGTTCAACGAGTACCTGCAACAGAGACCCAGGGACGTGTACACACTTCGGCAGCCTCGGTAGCCGTACTACCCGAAGCCGAAGAGTTCGATGTAGTGATCAACGAAGGTGAAATCAAATGGGATACTTTCCGTTCCGGAGGTGCAGGTGGACAGAACGTCAACAAGGTTGAATCAGGTGTCCGTTTGCGCTACATTTGGAAGAATCCGAATACAGGAGTAGCAGAAGAGATCTTAATTGAATGTACCGAAACCCGCGACCAACCGAAAAACAAAGAGCGCGCCCTGGCACGCCTCCGTACGTTTATCTATGACAAGGAACATCAGAAGTATATCGACGATATTGCTTCAAAGCGTAAAACAATGGTTTCGACAGGTGACCGTTCGGCTAAAATCCGCACTTATAATTATCCGCAGGGACGCATCACCGACCACCGCATCAACTATACCATTTATAACCTGGCTGCCTTTATGGACGGCGATATTCAGGAATGTATCGATAAACTGACTGTGGCCGAAAATGCGGAGCGCTTGAAAGAGAGTGAATTGTAACGGACGGTTACTTCAATTGTAAATCGTAAATTTGTAAATTAAGTAAAGATGAACAAGCAATCATTATTTGAAAACATCAAACGCAAAAAATCATTTCTTTGCGTAGGACTTGACACAGATATCAAGAAGATACCCGATCACCTGTTGGATGATCCGGATCCCATCTTCGCTTTCAATAAAGCAATTGTCGATGCAACGGCTGACTATTGCATCGCTTATAAACCCAATCTGGCCTTCTACGAAAGTATGGGTGTAAAAGGATGGATCGCTTTTGAAAAGACCGTGAACTACATCAAGGAGAATTATCCCAATCAGTTTATCATCGCCGATGCCAAACGTGGTGACATAGGCAATACCTCAGCAATGTATGCCCGTACTTTCTTCGAGGAACTGGACATCGACTCTGTCACTGTAGCTCCTTATATGGGAGAAGACAGCGTTACTCCATTCCTGTCTTATGAAGGCAAGTGGGTAATCTTACTGGCACTGACTTCAAATAAAGGTTCTCATGACTTCCAGCTGACAGAAGATGCCAACGGCGAACGTCTGTTCGAAAAAGTGCTAAAAATCACAGGAATGGGCTAACGACGAACAAATGATGTATGTAGTAGGTGCCACTCAGGGACGTGCTTTCGAAGATATTCGTAAAATTGTCCCCAATCACTTCCTCTTGGTCCCGGTATCGGTGCTCAGGGAGGTTCTCTCGAAGAAGTATGCAAATATGGTATGAACAGCACCTGTGGACTTATTGTGAATTCCTCTCGCGGAATTATTTATGTAGATAAAACAGAGAATTTTGCCCGCCCGTGCTGCTGCCAAAGAAGTGCAAGAGCAAATGGCAGAACAGCTGAAAGCTATTTTATAATGCCTCACGAACGGAAGATTATCAATGATCCGGTATTCGGGTTTATCAACATACCAAAGGGTTGCTGTACGACATCGTACGGCATCCCCTTTTGCAGCGCTTAAACCGCATCAAGCAAGTAGGACTTTCGTCTGTTGTTTATCCCGGTGCACAGCATACCCGCTTTCAACACTCTCTGGGTGCCTTCTACCTGATGAGCGAGGCCATCACACAACTGGCTTCCAAAGGTAACTTTATATTCGACAGTGAAGCCGAAGCCGTACAGGCAGCCATCCTGTTGCACGACATCGGTCACGGTCCTTTCTCGCATGTACTTGAAGATACCATTGTCAAAGGAGTATCTCACGAAGAAATCTCTTTGATGCTGATGGAGCGGATGAACAGGGAGATGAACGGACAGCTGAGTTTGGCTATCCAGATATTCAAAGATGAATATCCCAAACGTTTCTTACATCAGTTAGTAAGCGGACAACTGGACATGGACCGTTTAGATTACCTGCGTCGTGATAGCTTCTACACCGGAGTCTCGGAAGGAAACATCGGTTCGGCCCGTATCATCAAAATGCTCGATGTGGCAGACGATCATCTGGTAGTGGAATCCAAAGGAATCTATTCCATAGAAAATTTCCTGACTGCAAGGCGATTGATGTATTGGCAGGTTTATCTGCACAAAACATCGGTAGCTTATGAACGAATGTTGATCAGTGCCCTGTTACGTGCCAAAGAACTCGCTTCGAAAGGAGTCGAATTATTTGCTTCACCGGCATTGAAATTTTTTCTGTATAATCACATCGATCCGGAAGTGTTTTACAATAACCCGGACTGTCTGGAGAACTTTATTCAATTGGACGATAATGACATCTGGACAGCTTTAAAGGTATGGAGTACCCACACGGATAAGGTTTTATCTACATTAAGCCTGGGTATGATTAATCGCAACATCTTCAAGGTGGAGATATGCTCCGAACCTATTAGTGAAGAACGAAAAAAAGAATTGACTTTACTGATCAGCCGACAATTAGGCATTACTCTTTCCGAAGCGGACTATTTTGTCTCTACCCCCAGTATCGAAAAGAACATGTATGATTCGGCTGATGACAGCATTGATATTATTTATAAGGACGGAACAATAAAAAATATTGCAGAAGCATCGGACATGCTAAACATTTCATTGCTCTCTAAAAGGTAAAGAAATACTATATCTGCTACTTGCGTTGGGATAGATAAGTATAAAATATTCATCAAAGAGTAAGGATATATAAAAAAAAAGTCCGTTATTTGCGTACTAATTAAATTTTAAAGTAAGATTATGGAGTTCTCGGCTAAGCAAATTGCAGCATTTATCCAAGGGGAAATTATAGGTGACGAAAACGCTACTGTACATACATTCGCAAAGATAGAAGAAGGAATACCAGGCGCTATCTCTTTCCTTTCCAATCCGAAATATACACCTTATATATATGAGACTAAAGCTAGCATTGTGTTGGTGAACAAAGATTTTACTCCCGAACAAGAAGTAAAAGCAACGTTAATCAAAGTAGACAATGCTTACGAGAGCCTTGCCAAGTTGCTCAATCTGTATGAAATGAGCAAACCCAAAGAACCGGTATTGACGAACGTGCCTATGTAGCGGAAACCGCTAAAATAGGAAAAGACGTATATATAGCTCCTTTCGCTTGCATCGGTGATCATGCGGAAGTAGGAGACAACCACAGTGATTCATCCGCATGCCACTGTGGGAGGTGGTGCCAAGATAGGCAGCAATTGTATCCTGTACGCCAACTCGACTGTATACCATGATTGCCGGGTAGGTAATAACTGTATTCTGCATGCGGGATGCGTGATCGGAGCAGACGGTTTCGGTTTTGCCCTACCCACAAGGATACGAAAAAATTCCCCAAATCGGTATTGTTATCCTGGAAGACAATGTAGAAGTCGGCGCCAATACTTGCATCGACCGTGCAACCATGGGAGCAACCGTTATTCATAGCGGAGTAAAGTTGGACAATCTGGTCCAGATAGCCCACAACGATGAAATAGGTTCGCATACCGTCATGGCTGCCCAAGTGGGCATCGCAGGTTCTACCAAGGTAGGCGAATGGTGTATGTTCGGCGGACAAGTAGGCATTGCCGGACATCTCAAAATAGGCAATCAAGTGAATCTGGGAGCCCAATCGGGTGTTCCCGGAAATATAAAATCCGGTAGCCAACTTATCGGAACTCCCCCTATGGAGCTAAAACAATTTTTCAAAGCATCCATTGTACAAAAAAGCCTTCCGGAGATGCAGATTGAGTTACGCAATCTCCGCAAAGAAATAGAAGAATTAAAACAACAATTAAATAAGTAACCAATGCTGAAACAAAAAACTCTGAAAGAGAGCTTTTCACTGAGAGGAAAAGGTCTTCACACTGGACTTGACCTGACTGTTACGTTTAACCCCGCCCCGGATAACCATGGCTACAAAATACAGCGTACGGATCTGGAAGGGCAACCCATTATCGATGCCGTAGCCGACAATGTAGGTGAAACGACAAGAGGGACCGTGCTGTCAAAAAATGGAGTAAAAGTAAGCACAGTTGAACATGGAATGGCAGCTCTATATGCCTTGGGCATCGATAACTGTCTGATCCAAGTCAACGGACCGGAATTTCCGATTCTGGACGGAAGTGCACAATATTATGTACAAGAAATAGAGAAAGTAGGAATCGAAGAACAAAATGCCGTTAAAGATTTCTATATCATCAAATCAAAAATAGAATTCCGTGACGAGGAGACAGGATCGTCTATCATCGTACTTCCTGATGAGAACTTCAGCCTGAACGTATTGGTATCTTACGATTCAACCATCATCCCCAACCAGTTTGCCACACTGGAGGATATGAAAAAGTTCAAAGATGAAATTGCCAGCCGTACCTTTGTATTTGTCCGTGAAATCGAGCCACTGTTGTCGGCCGGACTCATCAAGGGTGGCGATCTGGACAATGCCATCGTTATCTACGAACGTGAAATGTCCCAGGAAAACTATGACAAGCTGGCCGACGTCATGAGAGTCCCTCACATGGATGCCAAGCTGTTGGGATACATTAACCACAAACCTCTGGTATGGCCCAACGAATGTGCCCGCCATAAATTGTTGGATGTCATCGGCGATCTTGCTCTGATCGGTAAACCCATTAAAGGAAGAATCATTGCTACGCGTCCCGGACACACCATCAATAATAAATTCGCACGTCAGATGCGCAAAGAAATTCGCCTGCACGAGATACAGGCGCCTACCTATGATTGCAACCGTGCTCCGATTATGGATGTGAACCGCATCCGTGAACTACTCCCCCACCGTTATCCATTCCAATTGGTAGATAAGGTGATCGAAATTGGTGCCAACTACATTGTCGGTGTAAAAAACGTAACCTCCAACGAACCCTTCTTTCAGGGACACTTCCCTCAGGAACCTGTGATGCCAGGTGTACTGCAAATTGAAGCAATGGCTCAAATCGGCGGATTACTCGTTCTGAATTCAGTAGATGAGCCGGAGCGTTATTCTACTTATTTCATGAAAATCGATGGTGTGAAGTTCCGTCAGAAGGTAGTTCCGGGCGATACCCTGATATTCCGTGTTGAGTTATTGGCTCCTATCCGCCGGGGCATTTCAACCATGAAAGGCTATGCTTTCGTTGGTGAAAAAGTAGTCTGTGAATGCGAATTCATGGCTCAAATAGTAAAAAACAAATAATTTATTAAGCATGATAAGTCCCTTAGCGTATATTCATCCCGAAGCAAAAATCGGTGAAAACGTAGAGATAGCTCCTTTTGTGTACATTGATAGAAATGTAGTCATCGGAGATAACAATAAAATTATGGCTAATGCCAACATCCTGTACGGTTCACGTATCGGTAACGGAAATACAATCTTTCCGGGAGCCGTTATCGGAGCAATCCCACAAGATTTGAAATTCAAAGGTGAAGAAAGTACAGCCGAAATAGGTGACAATAACCTGATTCGTGAAAACGTGACCATCAACCGAGGTACAGCAGCTAAAGGCAGAACCATTGTAGGTAACAACAACCTATTGATGGAAGGCGTCCATGTGGCCCACGATGCATTGATCGGCAACGGTTGTATCGTTGGTAACTCCACCAAAATGGCCGGAGAAATCATCATCGATGACAATGCCATCATCAGTGCCAATGTGTTAATGCACCAATTTTGCCGGGTAGGCGGATACGTCATGATTCAGGGAGGATGCCGTTTCAGTAAAGACATTCCTCCGTATATCATAGCCGGACGCGAACCTATCGCTTACAGTGGAATCAACATCATCGGACTCCGTCGTCGTGGTTTTTCGAACGAGATTATAGAGAATATCCACAATGCCTACCGCATCATTTATCAAAGCGGACTCAACACTTCGGATGCTCTCACAAAGGTTGAAGCAGAAGTGCCGGCCAGCCCCGAAATAGAATACATCGTTGATTTTATTCGCAACTCGGAACGGGGAATTATCAGGTAAATAAATAGAAATCAATAAGAAGAGGAGGATGTTTTCCAAGCATCCTCCTTTTTTGTGGAATAAACCCAGCCATCTTATTTGCAATCTTTCGGTTTTTTATTACTTTTACGCCATCAATAAAACAGTAACAACTATGATATACAGATTTACCATTATATCTGATGAGGTTGACGATTTCGTCAGAGAGATACAGATTGACCCGGAAGCTACTTTCTTCGATCTTCATGAAGCTATCCTGAAAGCAGCAAACTATACAAACGACCAGATGACTTCTTTCTTTATCTGTGATGATGACTGGGAAAAAGAAAAAGAAATTACACTGGAAGAGATGGACAATAATCCGGAAATGGACAGCTGGATTATGAAAGAGACCCGCCTCAACGAGTTGATTGAAGATGAAAAGCAAAAATTGCTTTACGTATTCGATTACATGACTGAACGTTGTTTCTTCATCGAATTGTCCGAAATCATCACCGGAAAAGAAATAAAAGGTGCTAAATGTACTAAGAAATCGGGTGAAGCCCCCAAGCAAACAGTCGATTTCGAAGAGATGGCAGCCGGAGGAGGCTCACTCGATCTGGATGAAAACTTCTACGGTGACCAGGACTTCGATATGGAAGACTTTGATGCCGAAGGATTTGATGTAAATGACGGTGCAGCCGGAGGTGGAAGTTCATACGACGAAGATAAATTTTGAATAATATTGCATGTGACCACATCCGGTGGGTTATGACATCTACTACCCGCCCCCTATGCTGTCACATGGGTACATTATCACATGACCAATCGTTATGACTGCCAAAACTTTAATTGTACTTATAGGTCCTACAGGTGTAGGAAAAACGGAGTTAAGCCTCCGCATAGCAGAATATTTCAAGACGAGTATCATTTCGTCTGACTCCCGACAGTTATACGCCGAACTTAAGATAGGAACGGCTGCTCCGACCCCGGAGCAATTAAAACGGGTTCCACACTACTTTGTAGGTACCCTGCAACTTACCGATTATTACAGTCCCAATACGAGACGGAAGTAATGAGTGTTCTCGAACAGTTATTTCAACAACATCATGTCGTCCTGCTCACCGGAGGCTCTATGATGTATGTGGATGCCATCTGCAAAGGCATTGATGACATACCGACAGTAGATGCCGAGACTCGTGAGCTCTTGCTACATAAATATGACACAGAAGGACTCGATAATCTCTGTGCCGAACTGAAGCTACTGGATCCGGAGTACTATAAAATTGTAGATTTAAAAAATCCCAAACGGGTCATCCACGCCTTGGAGATCTGTTACATGACAGGGAAAACTTATACCTCTTTCCGTACACAACAAAAAAAGGAACGCCCGTTCCACATCCTAAAAATAGGACTGACGCGAGATCGCGCCGAATTATATGATCGCATCAACCGTCGTGTAGACCAGATGATGGACGAAGGATTGCTGGAAGAAGCCCGCTCCGTATATGCCCACCGAGAGTTGAACTCCCTGAACACTGTAGGCTATAAGGAAATATTTAAATATCTGGATGGAGAGTGGGATCTTGACTTCGCTATCGAAAAAATAAAACAGAACTCACGTATCTACTCACGCAAACAAATGACCTGGTTCAAACGGGATGAAGAGATCAGATGGTTCCATCCTGAACAAGAGAAAGAAATATTATCGTATCTTCAGGCCTCAATTAAATAAACAGGTTTATATAGAAGATAAATTCTTAACAAAGAAGAGAAAAAAGCCGGATAAAATAAAAAGAGTTGCAAAGGAAGCGTTATTACATAATATTTTTAGTATCTTTATCGATAATAAGAATATCCCTTAAAAGTTAACACTATGCGAAAACGAGTACTTTTCTTACCCGGCATTGCAGCACCCATTGTCTTGCGCATAATCACTACAATTAAATTCAATCTTCAATTTTTTATCCAATATCGGGGCATTGACACCAATCGGATACGAATATAATAATGGATATAATCGCATGCGAATATGATTTTAGTGCAGATATTAGTCAAAGACCTCTTTAATATGATAAAAAAAATATTTTTCTCCAGCTTCCTATTGATTATAATGTTCTGCGGATGTATGACCCAGAATGAAATAACAGGTTCGGTCGCAAAGTTAGAAACAGTAGAAAAAGTAGTGGATGACACTCTTTTCCTAAAAAATCCTCAAGTCTTCTGCTTGGAAACCAAAGACAATGCATTGATAAAGCGTATAAATCGGGTAATAGAATGGAAAAACACCTATTATATTTTAGATAAATCCATGAAGCAAGTGTTGGCTTTCAATGACAAAGGCAGACACCTATTTACCATACACCGTGTAGGGATAGGTAAAGGAGAATATGGAAGCATACTGGATATAGCCATAGACAGGCAAAATGAAAATTTAGTATTCCTGGCTGACCCGACCTCACTGATATATTATGACTTACAAGGAAACTTCATTAAAACTACCAAACTACAAGGATACTATCATTCAATAGCAATTGACAACGGAGTGACATATTTAGAAAATGCCACATATATTAATAATCAGTTATCCACATCGTCCATCACAGTAATAGCCCCGGACAACCAAAGACTGAACTATTAAAACCACTCCAAGAAATAGCTCCTTATTGTTTTATCGGAGGAAGCCGGTGAATGGAACCACTCTATTGTATTTACCAGAAAATTCGATAACACCATCTACCAACTGGAAGACGGAAAGATAACCCCTTACTACTCTTTCGATTTTATGAACGAGAATTTTCCGGAAGCTGCTAAAGACAAAGAATACACCTGTCGTGAGCTTAATAAGTTCACCTGGGATCGATATGTATATTTAATGGCTAATGTGGCAAATGCTCCCCAGTATTTAATGTTCAGTACGAATCTGTTCGGTGTATATGTATTTGATAAAACGCAAAACAAATTATTGAAATACAATAAGATACGAAATACGGGATACCAAACAGACTTACACCAATACATACCGGTAGAAGGAGCCAACAACCGTGTATTCTTCACGGTTTATCCTACGACCCTGTTCAGCCTCAAAGCTATCGTAGACAATCATCCATCTTTCAAGGATAAAATGTCCGATAAACTATATAAATTGACAGAATCATTGGACAGCGACTCTAATCCTGTCATTTTCAGCTATCAGATAAAATAAATATTTGACAATAGGATATATCTCCAACGCCACCGATTACCCAAACGGTTATCCCGGTTTACGTAATCGGTGGTAAACAAACTGTTATCTCTCTTTTATTTTTCCAGATTCTCCAGATCGATTTCCACGATCAGCTCTGTTCCTTTTCCCGGAGCAGAGTTCAAAGTCAGAGTTCCCCTCAGGTTTTCCACACGCTCTTTTATGATAGTAAGACCAATTCCCGTCTTCCCGGTCTGTTGCTCAAATCCTCTTCCATTATCCGAAACTGTCAATTTCACCTTGTTATCTTCCCGCACCAGGATAATCTTCACCAACGTGGCTTGTGCATGCTTCAACGAGTTACCAACAGCTTCCTGTACAATTCGATAGATCTCCAGCGACACCTTCTGCGATAAATTGTCAAAGTTATCCTCCGGTTCGAGCAACAGCTCCAGTTCGGTCTGCCCCGGCTGATTATGCTGATATACATAATCCTGAAGAATCTCCGATAACGAAGCGTATTTGAAAATAGGTGGCATCAGGTCATGCGAAATGCCCCGTACTTCCGCTTGCAAAGTTTGTAACGTGTCCATGATCTCCTCACAACTACTTGTTCCATCGGTGATTTTCATCTTGATGGCCAATAATTCATTGGAAACATTATCATGAAGTTCCTTCGCCAATCGCTTTCTTTCCACCTCAAGACCTTCCAGATAATATTGAACTTTACGCTGTTGCGCTTCATGCACTAAAGACTGGAACTCCCGTTCCCTTTCCTCAAGTTTTGTCTTCTGCAACTTAACCAGAAGTTCAGCTTCCTGCTGCTTTAGTTTGGCAATCTGCAACATTCCTTCATGAATACGCTGGCGCGAACGATAGCGTTTCAAAAGTAAAAAGATAGTGACCAGTGCCAGAACAATAAGAATGGCCGAAAGAATATTAATCCGTCGGTTCTTTTCGTTAATAGCGGACAATTGCTCCACAACCCGTTCCTTTTCATTCAGATTATATTGTGTCCGTAATTTCTGGATCGTCTTATTGCTATTTTTGTCAAACAAGCGAGTTTCATATTTCAGTGAATTACGGGCTGCCTCCAAAGCCTTATTATAAAGTTCCTGCTTCTCGTATACCTTAGCCAACAGTGTATAGAATTCAATCAAAGCATGATAGTAATCCACCTCCTGCTCTTCATCCATCCGCTTCAACTCACGCAATCCGTCCTGTAAATGTTGTTCAGCCAATTCATAATCTGCCTGATAATAGGCAATTACTCCCGAAACATAACTGACCGAAACATTGGCGTCAATCTTTTTAGGATTCATCAGTTTCTTACCCGTTTCAAAGCACTGTTCGGCTTCCTTGATTTTTCCCGCCTCACTGTAAACTATTGCCTGGTGCAAATAATTGTCGGATATGACATATCCCACGTCATAAGGATTTTCAGTGGATGTGTAGACCTTAAAAGCCTCCTGGTTATACTTCGTTACAGAATCCAGTAAATCCACCCGGTGTTCATTCTGATATAAGGCATAAAAGTATTTCGCCTTTATGGTCCACTTCAATATCTGCTGAAAAGGGAAGTCTACCGGTAAGTCTTTCATCGCTTCCGACAATTCATGTAATCCCTCATCATCTTGCCACATCGAGTAAATGATAGACAGATCATAATAAATCTCCGTTAAGATGGCCGGCTTCATTTCATTGCGATTAAAATACTCAGCAGCCTGATAATAATTCTCATGTGCCTGTTCCATCAGGTTCTTATCCGAATAATAGATTCCGGCAATGTAGTGCATCATACCGGAAATATTGTTGTTTTCAAACTTTCCCTTATTCATAAAAGCACTGTCCAGATAGTTTTTAGCCTCAGTCATATGTCCAAGTTGATTTTCGAACATGGCTACAATGGAATAAAGACGGGTAATGACCGCCTTATCCTCCACCTCTTTCGCTTCCGGAATCAATTGCTTCAGCACGGCAATCTGATGCTCCCGTGAAAGATATTCGATATCCCCGGTCATATAATAACGTTCCATCAAAGGAATCTTTTTATTTTTCATCAGATTCATTATCGAATCATACTGTGCGGCATCGTCTTGTGCATCGGCCGCTATAACGCAGCAAAATAGAAATAAAAAAACGGATAATAATCTCTTCATAAATACATAATGGTTAAAGTGTAATCCTCCGACTCGGAATAAACATGGCTTCAGAGTCCAAACAGTTCGTTATATCGTTGGCTAATATACGAATCTATTTCATTATATAATTGATAAAGTTCTTTCAAATCGATATTTTCCCGTTTTTTTCCATCCTTCCGACCGGGGATAGAAGGCTTGTCCTCCATGGTGAGTTTTGACACATTGGTCTGTGGGAGTAGCACCCCACAATAAATATTTTTTAGTCTGCCGGATTCAATGTCACGTTTACCTCCGGAGCCACAGCCTTTTCAACTGTTGTCATGCCCGTATATGAAATACGGAGCATAGCGTTCTTGGGAGCCAAAAGAACAAAACGTCCATAAGCATCAGACATTGTTCCCGAGACGGTTCCCGAAATAAATACAGATGCCCCCGCCAATGGCTTATCCAGATGATCTTTGACCACTCCTACAACCTTCACCCCGTCTTCCGGATCCGAAGCAGAAAGAGACAGCACATTTTGCACATCCTTTCCTTTCAGTGTAATCAGAATTACGCCATGTTTGGCCTTATCTCCATATATGGCTGTCGACGCTTCGTCTTTCAGAACACTGATAGACTCAATCATATCCGGATTGATATCCCGTTGCATCTGCTCGCCGGTTATCTCTTTTCCATCCACAAGGATCAAGGGCTGAGGTTGAGAACCGGCATTTCTAACCGAAAACAAATCCATCCCGCTTCTTTTCATCCCATCCGTTATGGTTACTTTCGAGTGCGTAGGTACCGTTTCCAACCGGGATACTTCAAAAGCTTCTTCTTTCGGAGCATCTTTTTTCACAGTATCTTTCAACACCTCAACCTTTTTTTCAGGCACTTTAGTCCCTACTATTTGCACGAAATCATTCACTTTCACGGCCGAGATTTCATCCATCTTACCCGAAATCTCAGGACGGGCAAATGCAGTCACAGCAATGGCGGCCAAAGGAAGTACATACAAGTACTTCAATCGTGCCCATGGATTTGACTTTTCTTTTAACATCATAGTGATACGTTTTTTAAGTTTACTGTGATTAAAGCTGTTGGCCATAGAGTAGAGCCTTGTGCCAACAGCTTTTTTTATCAGTAGCAACTGATATTGCCTGGCATTAACTCCCTCTCTGATAACAGACTCATCCGCTTCATACTCATGAATATTCTGAAGTTCCTGCTTTAATAGCCAGGAAGCCGGATTGAACCATTGAAAGAAAATACAGATATCGGCAATCAGCAAATCGACAGAGTGACGATTACGAACATGTGCTGCCTCATGAATGAGTATCTCTCTGCCATCCTCCTCCAAATCCACTTTAGAGATAACAATATACTTCATCCAGCTGAAAGGTGAAATCTTTTGTTGATGAATCACTAAGGTCATTCCGTTTTCCATCTTCTCTTTCTCCCCTGACCTCAGCAGCATCAACAGACGCCCCAAAGAATAAATATGCCGGCAGGCGAAAAAGAGAACTCCTGATAAATAAACCATCAAAAGAATCTGTATGCCGGATAAAGTCACCGCTTCGGCAGGTGTCACCTCCGATACCGGCATATCTGCCATCATCAATAATTGTTCGATAGTAAGCATCGTCTGATGTACTTCTGTCTGTTCGATAGTAGTCAGTTGAACAAGAGGCAACAACAGAGACAGCAACAACAGAGTCAACAGAGCGATCCTGTTAAATCGGTGAAATGTCTCCTTGCTCAATAACAAGCGGTAAAACAGATAAAAACCTGCCAGGCAAACAGAAGACTTTACTATATAAACGAAAAAGAGTCCCATCATATCCGCATCATTTAATTATTCTTCGTTCTTTTGCTCCACCTCCTGAATCAACTTCTTGAGGTCGTCAAGCGAAATATCTTCTTCCTTCACCAATGACGACACAGCACTGAGATACGAATTATTGAAATACTTGCTAATTACACTTTTCAGCGTACGTTTACTAAAGTCCGATTCGCTGACTACCGCATAATACTGATAGGTATTGCCATAAGTATGATGTGCTAAAAAGCCCTTCTCTTCCAATCCGCGCACAATTGTAGACAAAGTATTGAAATGTGGTCTTGGCTCATCATAAAATGCCAGTATCTCTTTCACAAACAAAGGACCCTTCTCCCAGAAAAATCCCATAATCTCTTCTTCTTTTGCTGTTAATCTTTTCATAACCTTTTCTTCATTTGAACACAAATAACGAAAAGATTTAGTTCAAAAACTAATTTCAGCAGTTAATTAAAACTAAAGCGGATAGTTTCATGATAAAGCATATACAGCAAAACATTACCAGCCGATAAAGTGTTATTTCATACATTTTTTAACCGTTTGCTATGCTAAATCAAAAATAATTCTCACCTTTGTGATGCGTTATATAATTTTTTAAGCAGAGATAGAGAAATAAATATTTCTTTGTCTTACTTTAGCTACGGGCATATGATCGTATATGTCCGCAGCTTTTGGATAAAACGGCTCTGTCCCCGTGTCCAACTCCGTAATGGGTTGGCATATATTTATTTCTTGCTCTGCATGAAATTATATAACGCAAACGGGTCAGCAGGGCCGTTCATTTTTCCCTGCCTATTACGTTTAAGCCATGGGCAAACCTATTATCAGAATTTTATATTTCCAACGCCGGGGAATCGACGCCAATGGTTATTACAGATTGAATTACATCATTCAGCGAGGCAGAAAGATTCTATACTATGCCACAGAAACCAAGGACTTTGAATATTCAGACTGTTTCACTTCTTCCTGTTTAGCCGAACGGAAAGAAACGATTCTCGATACAGCCCAATACATCTTCAAAGTTCACAAGGTGAGATATTCCCGCCTGATACTAAGTCCAAGCTACTCATATATCACTAAGTATAAATCCCGTATCCGGCAGATCTGCACCGCCACCCGATTTTGTAAATCAGACATCATTTGGACGATGTGTCCCCGGAGTTTCATACCTATTTCAAAGATTCCATTTTCATTTTAGTTTTTTCTTTCAGTTTGAACCTTTATATACATTCTTAAATCCAGATCTCTACAACAAACTCAACCAGTTGATGCGAACCGCTGTTTCTTTATTGCCCCCCGTAAAGAGCAGCGGTTCTTTTTATCCTGCCAATTAAGTAAATAAACATCTTAATTTTGCTATACTTATAAAGCATCGTATATCAATATCTTACTTCTTATCTCAGCACCTTTATCCCGGTCCGCGTACCGGGGCTTATGGGCTCAGGTACACGGGACGAAATAAGGACTGCACCATTTCCTAATTAAACAACGAAAAAACAAAATACTTTAAAAGGTATATTTGCTTAAGAAGTGTGCAATCTATATCTGTAGCTCAGATACTTACGTGAAATATCACCTTAAAACAGAGGGTGGAAGATGAAAGATCGATTTTTTGGGGGTTCTTCTTCAAATTTGATGGTAAGTTTTTACTCATGGAATCTAATTCAGTTTTCGGAAGGGTAAGCCCTCGTTTATAGTTGACAAAAGCAGGTATCCCGGTTTCGCCCGAAGAGTCCATCCGTGAGGTGAAGAAGCTAATCTTAGACTAAAACTTCTGAAAATCAACGTCTTAAAAAAGTAAGATTTCTATCCTCAAAAGCTTTGTTTTAACACAGAGTTAAAGCTTGTTCTTTGGATGTGAATAAGAAGTTCTTTAAATGCAAAAGACTTGTTATTTGCGCACAAGAACCTGACAACCGGCAAAAGACGTTAACAATGTTAATTGAAAAAAGGTATAAGGATGAAGATACCGGTTCAGACGGCGTAAACTCACTTCCGAAACTTAAGTTATCTTATTCAGCCGGTGTCTGTTTTTTCTTATTAAAGCAAGCAAAAAGGACAATTATCAACTTGGAAATAAAGAAATAAAGAATTTACCACCAAATTTGAAGAAGAACCATCTTTTGCAGGAGATGGTATTTCAAATCAGGAGCGTGAATGCGTAGGGTTACGCAAGAGGGCAAGCGTTTCAGGTATCCGCAACAACGATACGGCATATTTTCAGCTGCTTGCATACGTTTCCCGAAATTATCATGTACCTTTGTACTCCCGTTTATAGAATTACTTGATTATGAACCTGAATACTCCGGTAGAGATTCCATCTGGATTCACCCCCATCAGCCATGCCCAGCAACTGCTGATTATGGGTTCCTGCTTTGCAGAGAACATCGGTACCCTGCTTGCTGAAAATAAATTCCGGATCGATATCAATCCATTCGGTATCTTATATAATCCACGATCCATCTCAATGGCTTTGCGCGAAATCATCAGCCAAAAGCAATACAAAGCATCCGATCTGTTTCTGCATCGTGAATGTTGGCACAGCCCGATGCATCACGGCTCTTTCTCCGCCGCCACCCTTGCAGACACCTTACGGAATATCCAATCCCGTGTGGAACAGGCACATAAAGAGCTGAAACAACTTGACCGGCTTATGCTGACCTTCGGCACCGCATACGTATACGAACAAAAAGAGACAGGAAAGGTAGTGGCCAACTGTCACAAATTGCCTGAAAAGAATTTTATACGCCGCCGCCTTGAGATAGACGAGATAGTAGAAGACTATACCCTGCTATTGGACGAATTGATCTCTTTGAATCCTCAACTAAAGATCTTGTTCACAGTCAGCCCCATTCGCCACATACGAGACGGAATGCATGCCAACCAACTCAGTAAAAGCGTGCTGCTGCTTGCCATCGACCGACTGATGCAACGTTATCCACAGGTCACTTGCTACTTTCCTTCTTATGAAATAGTATTGGATGAACTTCGGGACTATCGCTTCTATGCAGATGACATGGTACACCCATCCATGTTGACCGTCAATTATCTATGGGAGCGTTTTTCGGAGACTTTCTTCACCCCCGAAACCCAAAGCCTAATCAAAGAGTGTGAAACGATACGAAAAGCGATTGCGCACAAACCTTTCCATCCCGAGTCGGAAGAGCATAAAAGATTTTAGGACAAATTGTGTTAAAAATAGAACGACTTAACGGAAAATACCCGTACTTAGATTTCGAAAAAGAAACAAACATGTGCCGATTGGCGCTTCAATAAATGTGCAAATATGCCAATGCTTTAATATTATGTCATATACAATTGAATCAATCGTTGAAAAAATAGGTGCACGGCGTCTGGGAAACAAGCCTGCTGCCATCGACTGGCTACTGACTGACAGCCGTTCGTTATGCTTTCCGGAAGAGACCCTCTTTTTTGCCATTCCCACCAAAAGGAACAACGGCGCACGCTACATCCCTGACCTTTATGAACGGGGAGTGCGCAATTTTGTAGTCACAAGCGAAGATTTCAAAGGGCTCACCATGGACAGTGAGCAACTAAAAGTGACAATGGCTCAGGAATGCAATTTCCTTATTGTCCCCAATACTTTAAAAGCACTTCAGAAATTGGCCGAACAACACCGTGGTTCTTTCCAGATTCCGGTAGTCGGCATTACGGGCAGCAATGGAAAGACCATTGTAAAAGAATGGCTTCACCAATTGCTCAGCCCCGACCGGGTTATCGTGCGTTCACCGCGCAGCTACAATTCGCAAATCGGTGTCCCGCTGTCAGTCTGGCAAATGAACGAGGAATCCGAACTGGGCATTTTCGAAGCCGGCATTTCGGAAATGGGCGAAATGCGTCCGTTACAGAATATGATTAAGCCGACAATAGGCATCCTGACCAACATTGGCGGAGCACATCAGGAAAACTTCTTTTCACTGCAAGAGAAGTGCATGGAAAAACTAAGCCTGTTTAAAGATTGCGACGTAGTCATTTACAATGGCGACAACGAAATGATAAGCAACTGCGTAGGAAAGTCAATGCTGACTGCCCGTGAAATCGCATGGAGCATGAGGGATATCGAACGTCCGCTCTATATCAGCAGGGTTGAGAAGAAAGAAGATCATACCGTCATCTCCTACCGCTATCTGGAGATGGACAATACATTCTGTATTCCCTTTATCGATGATGCTTCCATAGAGAACTCACTGAACTGCCTCGCTGCCTGCCTGTACCTGATGGTACCGGCCGACCAGATCACCGAACGAATGGCCAGGCTCGAACCTGTAGCGATGCGCCTTGAAGTAAAAGACGGAAAGAACAACTGTATCTTGATCAATGACAGTTATAATTCGGACCTTGCTTCGCTGGATATCGCTCTCGACTTTCTTTACCGGCGTTCGCAGTCAAAAGGCCTAAAGCGCACTTTGATCCTTTCGGATATCCTGGAAACCGGACAAAGCACGACAACACTCTACCGCAAAGTGGCACAACTGGTTCACAGCCGCGGCATTGAAAAGATTATCGGTGTAGGTGCCGAAATATCCTCATGCGCATCAAAGTTTGATATAGAAAAATATTTCTTCCCCGATACCAAGGCACTTCTGGCATCAGATGTAATTAAGAAACTCAGAAATGAAATCATCCTGATAAAAGGCTCCCGCAACTTCGGTTTCGACCTCGTTTCGGAAGAACTGGAACTGAAAGTACACGAAACCATCCTGGAAGTAAACCTGGGAGCTATGGTAGCCAACCTGAATCACTACCGCTCGATGCTCAAACCGGAAACTAAAATGGTGTGCATGGTGAAAGCGTCTGCTTATGGAGCAGGTTCGTACGAAATAGCCAAAACCCTTCAGGAGCATCACGCTGACTATCTGGCAGTGGCCGTAGCCGATGAAGGTTCCGACCTTCGCAAAGCAGGGATCACAGCCTCCATTATCATCATGGATCCCGAACTGACCGCTTTCAAAACCATGTTCGACTATAAACTGGAACCGGAAGTATACAATTTCCATTTACTCGACGCATTGATAAAAGCCGCCGAAAAAGAAGGTATCACCAACTTCCCCATTCACGTAAAACTGGATACGGGTATGCACCGATTGGGATTCGAAGAGAAAGACATCCCGCAACTGATTCGCCGGTTAAAGAACCAGAATGCACTGATCCCCCGCTCTGTCTTTTCCCATTTCGTAGGCAGTGATTCTGCCCAGTTCGACGCTTTTACCCGGCAGCAAATAGAACGATATGAAAAGATGTCAAAGGAACTGCAAGATGCATTTCCGCACAAAATACTGCGCCATATCTGCAACACAGCCGGTATCGAACGCTTCCCCGGTGCACAGTTCGACATGGTTCGTCTTGGCATCGGACTGTATGGAATCAGTCCGATCGATAACTCAATCATCAACAACGTGAGTACCTTGAAAACAACGATTCTCCAAATACGGGACGTGGCGGAAGAAGATACTGTAGGTTATAGCCGCAAAGGGCATCTGATACGCCCCTCACGTATCGCTGCTATACCCATCGGATATGCCGACGGCCTGAACCGCCATTTGGGATGCGGACATGGCTATTGCCTTGTCAATGGCAAAAAAGCCCCATACGTAGGAAATATCTGCATGGATGTGTGCATGATCGACGTAACGGATATTGATTGTAGAGAAGGTGATCAAGCTATCATCTTCGGTGACGAATTACCGATTACCGTCTTATCGGATGCGCTCGAAACCATCCCTTATGAAGTATTGACAGGTATTTCAACCCGGGTCAAGAGAGTATATTATCAAGATTAACTCCAAAAGATTCAGTCGGAAAAGTGAAAAGTAACGGACATTAACCTCCTTCAGCTTTTCACTTTTCGTTTTTATGAGCCCGGTTTTCGCTTTTATGATTCTGCCTTTCTTTTTTCATTCAAAATAGTCTATCTTTGCACACAAACTAATACAATACCGTTATGACAAACCTTTTTTTATTAGGATTCATGCCCAGTGGTTCCGAATGGATTATCATCCTGTTGGTTATACTCTTGCTTTTTGGTGGTAAAAAGATTCCCGAACTGATGCGCGGGCTCGGCAAAGGAGTGAAAAGTTTTAAAGAAGGGGTGAATGAAGCCAAAGAGGAAATAAACAAAGCAAAAGAAGAAATCGACGAACCGGAAAACAAAGAAAAGAAAGATAACTGATATCCTGTTTTGTTTCCGTCTCTTACATGAAATGAAAATAGAACGAAAGTAAATTTCAACCGCCTTTCTCTTAATAATGGCAGAAATTAAAGAACTGACTTTTTGGGATCACCTGGATGAACTGCGCCGGGTGCTGTTTCGAATTATAGGTGTATGGTTTGTTTTGGCTGTAGGCTATTTCATTGCTATGCCCTATCTGTTCGACCATGTCATTCTGGCTCCCTGCCACAACGATTTCATCTTTTACCATCTTCTGCGGGACATCGGACAGGCATTCGACCTTACCGATGACTTCTTTACCCGTGAGTTTAAAGTCAAGCTGGTAAATATCAATCTGGCAGCACCTTTTTTTATCCACATGTCCACCGCTTTCTGGATGTCTGTAGTCACTGCCACACCTTATTTGTTTTTCGAGATATGGCGTTTCATCCGTCCTGCCCTTTACCCTAATGAACGGAAAGGAGTCCGCAAAGCCCTGACCATCGGCACGGTCATGTTTTTTATCGGGTCCTTTTAGGTTATTTCATGGTCTATCCGCTCACCCTTCGTTTTCTCTCTACCTATCAACTCAGCGTAGAAATAGAGAATCAGATCTCCCTGAACTCTTACATCGACAATTTTATGATGCTGGTGCTCTGCATGGGGCTGGCTTTCGAACTACCTTTGGTAACCTGGTTGCTTTCCTTGCTTGGATTGGTAAACAAATCATTCTTACGAAAATACCGGAGACATGCCATTGTCCTGATTGTCATCGCTGCTGCTGTCATTACTCCAACAGGAGACCCTTTCACACTCAGCATCGTAGCTATTCCCCTCTATCTGCTTTATGAAATGAGCATATTGATGATTAAAGACAAAAACCGCTCGTAGATCCTGATTACCTACTCTTCTTTGCATATATCAGTTTCTCTCGATACGGCTTGAATATCAAGCCACAATTCATTTATTCCATTATCATACAAGAAAAAAGCATACTTCTTGATTCATACTAACTATACTTTCCATATATTTGCAGTATTCAACACACATCACATCTTTAATGATGAAAATAAAAAAACGATAAGACAATACGAAATTATGATTAATACTTTAACATCGTTGAGATTCATATTTGCAATAATGGTTTTTGGAGCACATTGCTATGTTATAGACAATGTTTTCAATACCCATTTTTTCAAAGAGGGATTTGTAGGCGTCAGCTTCTTTTTTGTGCTAAGCGGCTTTATTATAGCATATAATTATCAAGAGAAACTGAAAGACAACAAAATAGACAAACGCTCTTTCTGGGTAGCACGCATTGCGCGTATTTATCCTTTACATTGGCTGACATTGTTTATTGCTGCTATTTTAGGGAGTTACGTTATAGCATCGGGAACTTTAGATTGGCTTAAGCATTTCTTAGCTTCGCTCACTTTGACAAATGCTTATATTCCCAGAGCCGACTACTTTTTCTCTTTCAACAGCCCTTCATGGAGTTTATGCTGTGAACAGCTTTTTTACATCTGCTTCCCATTCCTTATACCTTTAGCAAAAAATTACAAGTATTTGCTTTCTGTTTTTGGAATTGTAGCGATACTAATGGTCGTCGGCATGTACTTTACTCCGGAAGATGAAATAAAAGGCTTCTGGTACGTCAATCCAATTACCCGATTTCCGGATTTCATTGTCGGCATGTTACTGTTCCAATTGTATGAACGCTTGAAAAACAAGAATATCACTGCCTTGCAAGGAAGTATCATTGAAATCTCATCTATTATCTTATTTTTAATTTTCTACCTCTATGCCGCCGATATACCTAAAGTATACCGATATTCATGTTATTATTGGCTCCCTGTTGCGGTGATTCTGATTAGTTTTTCACTTCAGAAAGGTATCTTTTCCCGCATTTTATCCAACCGTTTTCTAGTGATAGGGGGAGAAATCAGTTACAGTTTTTATTTGATCCATCTATTTGTCTTACTGACATATTCAGAATGGCAAAAAGAAAATAATCTTCATACGGAATGGTACATTTCCGTCCCGATTCTATTCAGTATCATCATTCTATTAAGCCTGCTTTCTTACTACTATTTTGAGAAGCCTATGAATAAACGAGTAAAAACATTACTAAACAGATAGTTCACAAAACAAGTTGCCTACAGAAACTCCGATATCGAAGTAATGATACTTTCGTACACATTTTCATCCGTCCGCATGAAAATCCGGGAATTATCATGTATTTTTGCTGTATGGAAAATGAGGTAAACGAATCTTTTGAAATCCTGCTTGCAGCCTGTCGGACAGCAAACAGCAATCTGGCGGTGGCTTACAAACAGTTGCGTGATTTGCTCGAACGATTGTGCCGGGCACAAATGCAGGATGAAAGTCTTCAGATGACTGACCTTTCGGCACGGATCAGTTTTGTATCGGCACGGGCAGGGCTGACAATTGTTGAACAAAACCGATTACACACTTTTCGCCTGACCTCAAACGCTATTCTCAATCGAAAAGAGGAACCTGTACGCGAAAAGTTACTGCGGGATGCCAAGACACTTGCCTTCTTTATACGTAAACTTTACGAAGTCGAGATTCCCGGCGAACTCTACCACTTACTGCCGCGTGCCGACGCAACTTACCTCGTAGCACCTCCGGCTAAAAAGCGAATAGAGCGAATGCGTGTATGCTATCAATATGCCGACGAGCAGTATCTATATGTAACTCCGGTCGATACCATTGCTGACGAATATCTGAGGATACGTTATAATGTGCCGCAGATCAACGAGGAGTTTGCTCAAACCTGCGAAATTTTATGGTGTCATGCACAACTCAACCTACTTGATGTGGCCATTGACGAAACCGGTGTCCTGACTCCTTCGTTCATCGTCCTCGAACCGGATTACTTAATCGACATCAGTTCGTTGGCAGAATGTTTTCGTGATTACGGACATCATCCCGCCAACTATGTACTGGCCCGCCTCCAACCCATCGACAATGCCCGGCCATTATTACTGGGAAACATTGCCAACCTTTTCCTGGACGAATGGATTCATGCAGAAAACGAACCGGACTACAGAGAGTGTATGCAAAAAGCCTTTCGCCGTTACCCGATTGAACTGGCTGCCTGCACCGACCTACGTGACAGAGAGAAGGAACGACAGTTCTTTGACGATTGCAAACTACACTTCGAACATATCCGCGAAGTGGTGACAGACACCTTCCGTGCGCCGGGCTATGAATTGGATAAGACTGATGCAGTGCTCGAGCCCTCGTACATTTGCGAAGCATTGGGACTGCAAGGACGATTGGACTACATGCAGCGTGACATGTCATCGTTTATTGAGATGAAATCGGGGAAAGCAGACGAATTCTCCATCCGCAACAAAGTAGAGCCCAAAGAAAACAATAAAGTACAAATGCTGCTCTACCAGGCAGTGCTGCAATACTCGATGGGAATGGACCATCACCGGGTAAAAGCCTATCTGCTCTACACACGCTACCCTTTACTTTATCCGGCACGTCCGTCGTGGGCCATGGTGCGCCGGATCATCAATCTGCGCAACCGGATCGTATCTGATGAATATGGAATCCAGTTACGAAACAGTGTGGAGTATACCGCCTCCAAACTCCAAGCCATACGTTCCGACATACTCAACGAACGAGGATTATCCGGCCGGTTTTGGGAACAATATCTCCGCCCGTCCATCGATAATCTATCGCAGAAACTGGCTTCACTTACCCCGCTGGAACAGTCGTACTTCTACGCACTCTATAATTTCATAACCAAAGAGTTGTATACTTCCAAGTCCGAGACGTCGATTACGAAGGACGTACCGGCGCAGCCGCCCTGTGGCTATCTACCCTGACAGAGAAATGTGAAGCCGGTGAGATTCTTTACGATCTGCGCATCAAAGAGAATCATGCTGCCGATGAACATAAAGCATATATCCTCCTTGAGCAAAGGAAAGAGGGATACGGAGAAAATAAACTATCCCCGGAACCTAACGAAATATCCTCTGAGGTAGAAAAAGGAGCACAGGCCTTGCCTAATTTCCGTCAGGGGGATGCCATTGTACTTTATGAACGCAACCGGAACGAAGATAACGTCACCAATAAGATGGTATTCAAAGGCAATATCGAGTTCATCACAGAAGAAGAGATAGGTATACGCCTGCGTGCCACTCAGCAGAATAGTTCCGTGCTTCCGCCGGACAGCCTCTATGCAATAGAGCACGACACAATGGATACTACCTTCCGGAGCATGTACCAGGCATTATCGGCTTTCGCTTCGGCAACCAAAGAACGGCGTGATCTTTTATTGGCACAACGAACGCCCGAATTCGAGTACGGGCTTGACAAACAGATTCTAACCGCCCCGGACGATTTTACACGGGTCACACTAAAAGCACTGGCTGCCAAAGACTTTTTCCTATTGGTAGGACCGCCGGGAACGGGCAAGACCTCATGCGCCTTGAAAAAAATGGTGGAAACTTTCCATTGCGAAGCGCAGACCCAAATCCTCCTGCTCTCGTATACAAACCGGGCTGTGGACGAAATCTGCAAAGCCATCTCATCCATTCGGCCGGAGGTTGACTTTATTCGTGTCGGCAGTGAGCTGTCTTGTGACGAAGCTTACCGGCATCATCTGATTGAAAACGAACTTTCTCTTTGTACCCGCCGCTCGGAAGTAGCAGAACGCATCGCCCGTTGCCGTATTTTTGTAGGCACAGTTGCTTCCATCTCCGGAAAACCCGAACTGTTCCGCCTGAAGAGATTCGATGTAGCCATTATCGATGAAGCGACCCAAATCCTGGAACCTCAACTATTAGGTATCCTATGTGCCCGGAGCGAAAATGGAGAGAATGCCGTCGGCAAGTTCATACTGATCGGTGATCATAAACAATTGCCTGCCGTCGTATTGCAAAATACCGAACAATCGGAAATCTACGATGAAGGCTTACGTAGCGCCGGACTGAAAAATCTCAAGGATTCTCTTTTCGAACGCCTCTACCGCACCCTGCAAACCTCTTCCGAGGATCTCTTTCCCGACTCAGCATCGGTATCGGCTCCGAACCATCGCTCCTTCGACATGCTTTGCAAACAAGGACGTATGCATCCGGAAGTAGCTCATTTTGCCAATCAGGCATTTTATGAAGGACGCCTGTTACCGGTGGGATTGCCTCATCAAATGGAAGACAACCAAGATGTGCAACGAATGGTTTTTCTACCTTCCGAACCCGAACCTCAAGGTACATCGGCCAAAGTCAACCATTCCGAAGCACGGATCGTCGCCCGAATCGCAGCCGACGTTTACCAGCAATATGGTGGAACATTCGACGGAATGCGTACTCTGGGTATCATTACTCCCTATCGGAGTCAGATTGCATTAATAAGAAAAGAGATTGTCAAAATGGGTATTCCGGAACTAAACTCCATTTTAGTCGATACGGTAGAAAGGTTTCAAGGCAGCGAACGGGATGTGATAATCTATTCTTTCTGTGTGAACTATCCTTATCAACTCCGTTTCCTTTCCAACCTGACAGAGGAAAACGGAGTATTCATAGATCGAAAACTAAATGTCGCATTGACAAGAGCACGCAAGCAAATGTTCATCACCGGGGTTCCCCGATTATTGGAACAAAACCCGATTTATGACAGTTTGATAAAATTAATAAAACAATAGGAACCGTTATCTTAATTTTGCAGTCCTTAGCTTTTATTCTTTCTTTCTGAACTTCGTTAACACCTCAGTATATTGCAAACCGCTATATTTGCACTACGTTTTTTTCATAGAGATTTAGATTTAAGGTTAGAAGAATTGTGGAAGTCGTGAGACTTCCCTTTTTTTCATCTTAAAGTTTGCTTTCTTTTTGAGCAAAAGCATAAAAAGAAAGTAAACCTAAAAAGGGGTCAGTAGATTTTTAGTGGGGATAAATTTGTAATCTAATTGAATAGTTCTTTACTTTACAGCATGGAAAACGATTATTTGAGCATGTTGGCCAGTATTGTACTGCCCACACAGATATTGGATTACTTCTCCATAGTCGGTATATCGCAGACTTCTACGGAAATCCACATCAGTCTGGACGAGAAGATGCATCCGGAGCTAAGCAAGGACGTACACTTTGAATCCAAAGGTTTTATGGAAGCGGTAAGCGTGACGGATTTCCCGATACGTGACCACAAAGTGATTCTGAAGATCCGTCGCAGGCGGTGGACAGACACGCGCACGGGCAAGAGTTTCAGCATCCCGATAGACCTTGACATTGTAGCCAAAGGGACTCGTTACTCCAAGGAATTTGGAGCTTTTTTAAAAGAAACGTATGGAGACGTCCCCCGTGACCTGCCATACGCTTGAGGAGTTCTATCACATCGACGGGCATACGTTTGAGAAGCAATACAAGGAAGTGCTGAGCGGTTTCCGGCAGTGGGAGCAGTTGGAACATGCAGATAAATGGCTGCTGTTCCCGGAGAATATCGGCCTTGTCTGGCTATCGACGAATCCTCGCTATCAATGGTGAGCTGTACACGTTTGTAACCAACCGTGAGGTCCGCACGCGGGAGCAATCCTTGGTTGCCGTCGTTGCAGGTACAAAAGCGGAGGACGTAATCGCTGTCCTGCAACGGATTGACGAGGAGCATCGCAATGCTGTCGAGGAGGTCACGCTTGACTTGTCGGACTCCATGCGCAAGATCGTGCGTACGGCATCCCTAAAGCCAGCCGGGTCATCGACCGCTTCCATATCCAGAAACTGGCTTGTGATGCCGTACAGGAGCTGCGCATCAAACACCGTTGGGATGCCATGCAGCAGGCTAATGATGAGATGGAGGAAGCCAGACAAAACGGTAAGAGTATATCCCGTACCGCTATCCCAATGGAGACACCCGCAAGGAACTGCTTATACGCTCGCGTTATCTCCTGTTCAAGTCTGCCGACAAATGGACCGACAGGCAAAAGCAAAGGGCTGCGATACTGTTTGAAGAATACCCGGACATCAAAACGGCATACGGACTGTGCCATTCCCTGCGGATGATCTTTGCCAAAAACACAATCAAGGATGCCGCACGCCTGTCCATGGCACGCTGGTACAACAAAGTCGAAGAAGCGGGATTCCGCTCCTTTAATGTCATCGCAGCCACCTTCTATGAGCATTATGATGAGATACTCAACTTCTACAACAACCGTTCCTCAAATGCACTTGCTGAATCATTCAATGCTAAAATCAAACTCTTTAGAGCGAATCTCAGGGGAGTTGTTGACAAGAAGTTTTTCTTATTCCGCATTGCGAACTTATATGCATATCCCCACTAAAAATCTACTGACCCCTAAAAAGCCCCTTCGTGAGAAGAGGCTTTTTTTTATGCTTCCATTCGGCAGATACAGGGTTCGATCATCTCCTTATGGCTTTGAACGGGTCACCGCAGTGAATCTTAATTCACTATAATTATTCCTCCCACACCAGATAGGCCGAAACCAACCAGTGGTTCAATTTATTGCCATCCACAGCCTGAGCTTCGGGAATACTGACTGTAAAAGTATGCTTGCCGGGAGCAAGTGTACCGATAACAGCCTCTTCGGGTACAACATCCGAACCGGGACACCAGTTGGAACGGGATAGGTCTGAAGAAGCCAGAGGTTCTTCCACTTCTTTCTCCGTATATCCTTTCTCACCAATATAAGAAGCCAAGCGCTTAATCAACCAAACACCGGTAGCCGGATTGAAACGACGGAAAGAAGCACAATCATCACGCCAAGGGATGAAGTTGAGCACCTCTTTTCCATCTACAGAAATGATATTGCGTTTTTGCACGAATTCATCCCCGCCGCTATGTCCGCCATGTCCGGTCACTATATATTTTAACCGGATATTTTTGGCACCTTTCGGAACTGTAAAATCAGTAGATACATCTCTCCGGGCAAAGATATCGGGATAACTTTGTCCCATGTAGTAAACCGTATTCATCAACGGCTCCACATGACGTTTTGGAAGTACGTCACAAGCCAGACGACTCTCTTTTACGTCGATATCCACATTGACCAAATACCCTTCAGAAGTCCATGTATCGATATAAATACCGACATAGGCTTCGCCTTCAAGCAACGGATAAAGATCGGTTATATCTTGTTGCCAGGTGACATTACTTTCCCATTTGGGGATATAGACCGGACGACGTTTACTGCTCAGCGAATCATTATTATTGCTATAGTGTCCTACACCGAACGGAGTCATGAAACGCATCAGCTCCACTGTGGGTAAATAATCCTTTCCGGGAACAATACCTACCATTTTCTCCAGCTTCAAACTATCTACCGAAGGAAACTTCATGCCGTCACGGGCAATAGTCAGTAGGTTAATAGCCGATGATTTAGGCAATACAAAGCAAGAACCCGATTTGTCCCAACGATCTCCATTGGAGGCGAGGGTTACTTTCAGGCTTACCGACACATTTCGTTTGTATTCGGGAAGAGTAATCTTTTTCAGAATGATACGTCCGTTGACCAAATGGTATACGCCCGTACCATCTGCTTCATTATAATTATCAGGATACGTATCGGGAGAGAAACGCACATTCACATTTTCAAAAACCGGAATATGAAGATCGCCTTTAGCGGGCAGATTTTTATGCCCGCCCGCCCATACCGGAACAGAAAGGAATAAAGAAACGAATAAAGAAGTTAATCTGATATTCATAAGAATTTATTTTTTTATTTAGTTACTTTCAATCACTTGTCCCACTCCGCGATAAAGCTTGATAGGGCCGTCCAGCAATACGGCAATCACAGTGATCTGCTCATCCTGTACACGTTCGGGTATATCAATATAGAGGTTTCCGGGCACCTCGCTCCAGTAGTTCTTATTATAAACCTTATATGGCAGCATAGCTCCATTCCCCACTACCCATACACGATTTACCTTATTGACAAGACCTTTCACTTCGATCGGGCCATTAGGCTTATAGGGTAAATAGAGGTAAAGGATGTCACCCGCTTTATTCAGTGTGGTATATCCCTGAAAATGTTCGCACGGGATGCCGGCACGTGTTTCGTAGATAGCTTCTTTATGCTTCTTAGTCCAACGGCCGAATTCTTTCAAAACAGCAATCTGTTCGGCAGGAATAGTTCCATCTTCCTTCGGACCAATATCCAATAGCAGATTCCCTCCCATACTGAGACAATCGACAAAAGTACGCAACAGCATAAACGGAGTCTTATAATTAGTGTCGGCATGCTGATACCCCCATGAATCGTTCATGGTCATACAAAGCTCCCAATACTTGTCGGCAGGACGTACTACAGGAACTCCCTGCTCGGGTGTAGCATAATCGCCATACCCCTGAATACGGGAGTTTACTATAACATTCGGGTTAGTAGAACGCAACAGGTTGATGATACCCTTCGAATCCCAAGCCTCAGCAGTTTGTTCCCAGTCTCCGTCAAACCAGTAAAGATCAGGTTTCCAAGTTTTGTTTAACTCGGAAAGCTGTCCAAAATTAAACTTAACAAACTTAGCCCAACGATCCGGATCGTTTTTGTAACGTACTTCCGTACGGGTTTTGTTGGGATAGTCCGGATGCGACCAGTCAAGCAGCGAATAGTAGAACCCGAGCTTCAGCCCTTGTTTACGTACTTCCTTCACAAAAGGAGCAATCAGGTCACGCCCGGCAGGAGTACTTTTCACAGTACTGAGGTCACCCGCCTTCGTATCCCAAAGAGCTACGCCATCATGATGCTTGGTGGTAATGACCGTATAACGTGCACCACTTTCTTTAATCAGTTTCACCCACTCCTGAGGATTATAGGCCGATGCCGTAAAGCCTTTTTCCTGAGCCATATACTCTTCATAAGGAAGATAGTTATTGAAGAATGACCAGCTCTCTGATACTCCGTTCACGGCATAGATTCCCCAATGGATAAAGATTCCTAACTTGGCCTGGGCAAACCATTCCATTCTTTTTTCTGAGCAGCAGTTTCTTCAGTAGAAGCAGTTTGGGTTTCAGCCCGAACCTAGGAGAAACAAGGCAATAAGGGTAATGATCAATCGGTTGTTTTTCATTTTATCTCAATTATATTTTGTCTCAATTAAGGCAAAGATAAAATATCTATCTTAAAATACAAAATAAAAGGAAGAACATAAAAGCAAGCCGATTCTTCCGGCCTCACCCACCAACCGAGACACATACGGAGTCAGCACTCCAAACAAATCACTAATATTTTACAATTACAATCTTACAAAGAATATATCCCCTGCACATATATTCAGATTCATCCGAAGAAAAAGAGCTATAACAGCCACCTCCTCCCAATTATAGAACAAACATAGTCGTGTGCGAAAACGATAATTATTGTGTTCGATAACGAAATTATTATTCCTTTTAGTGTATTTATCATAAAAAGATCCCTTGAAGCATCAAATTAAATAGCAGTTATTATTGGATAAAATCAAATAATGTGTATTTTTGGTCCGAAATTAAACCTGAAAATTTTAAATCAAATAGTATGAGTACACTCCAAAATGCAATGGGGAAAATGACAAACTACAGATGGACGATTTGCGCCATGTTATTTTTCGCAACAACTATAAACTACCTTGATCGCCAAGTACTATCGCTGACCTGGGACGAATTTATCAAACCCGAATTTCATTGGAACGAGTCACATTATGGCATCATTACTGCTGTCTTTTCTATTGTATATGCCATTTGTATGCTGTTTGCTGGCCGGTTTATCGACTGGATGGGAACAAAGAAAGGTTACCTTTGGTCCATCGGTATATGGTCGGCCGGTGCCTGCCTTCACGCTTTCTGTGGAATTATAACCGAAGAATATGTAGGAATGCATAGCGCAGCCGAACTAATTGCTGCTACCGGTGATGTAGTAGTGGTACTTGCCACCATAAGCATGTATTGTTTTTTAGTCGCACGCTGTATTTTAGCACTCGGTGAAGCCGGCAATTTTCCGGCTGCCATTAAAGTTACCGCCGAATATTTCCCGAAAAAAGACCGGGCTTACGCTACTTCCATTTTTAATGCCGGAGCTTCTATCGGTGCCCTGATTGCCCCTCTCAGCATTCCATTACTGGCTAAAGCCTGGGGATGGGAAATGGCATTCGTCATCATCGGTGCTCTTGGCTTCGTGTGGATGGGATTTTGGGTATTCATGTACACAGCTCCCTCTAAAAACAAATTTGTAAACTCAGCCGAACTCGAATATATCGAGCAAGACAAACATGAAACCTACACAGCAACTGTAAAAGAGAACGAGGAAAAGAAAAGTATGACTTTCCGGCAATGTTTCACCTACAGACAAACCTGGGCATTTGCATTCGGTAAGTTTATGACGGATGGAGTGTGGTGGTTCTTCCTTTTTTGGGCACCTTCTTACCTGAATACCCAGTTCGACATCAAAACCTCCGAAGGATTGGGAAGAGCATTGATCTTTACACTTTACGCTATAACAATGTTATCGATCTATGGAGGGAAACTCCCTACGATCATCATTCATAAAACCGGGCTAAACCCGTATGCCGCACGTATGAGAGCTATGCTGATCTTTGCATTCTTTCCTCTGTTGGTATTACTTGCCCAGCCATTAGGAACCATCTCTCCCTGGTTTCCGGTTATTATGATCGGTATCGGGGGAGCTGCCCACCAATCATGGTCGGCTAATATTTTTTCTACCGTAGGCGATATGTTTCCTAAAAGCGCCATTGCCAGCATCACCGGTATTGGCGGTATGGCAGGAGGAGTAGGTTCTATGATTCTCCAGTATTCAGCCGGCGAGCTGTTTGTACATGCCGACAAAACTCAAATGGTATTTATGGGCTTTATCGGGAAACCGGCTGGTTATTTCGTTATCTTTTGTATCTGCTCGGTAGCCTACCTGATTGGATGGATCGTTATGAAGGCATTAGTTCCTAAATATAAACCCATTATCCTGAATTAAAAACCAACTTAAAAGAAGGATTAACTTTTAGGAATGAAGTCGAAAGTCTTTCTCAACACAGATCAACAGATTACAGTAACCTACAATGTGCAGATTATCAATCCGGCCGATCTTCTCATAGTGTAATCTGTTAATCTGTGATGAGCTTTCTTTCCTTCAAATTTATTCATTTATTCTCCATATATTTTGAAGGGGGCACACCAAATTGTTCCGTAAAGTGCTTCCTTAATGTCCGGGCATCACTGAATCCTACTTTTTCGGAAATCTCCTGAATGGAGTAACGATTCTCCATAATCAACGAAGCAGCCTTACTCACCCGCACACTCCGGATCATATCGACCACAGATAACTCACTGCGTTGCTTTACCTTCCGGTATAAAGTAGGCTGGCTCATGTGAAGTTGTTCGGCCAACATCTTAACGTTGAAGTTCTCATTAGACAGATTCTTCTCAACCACGTGAATGAGTTTTTGTATAAATTCGTCATCCGCCTCTTCATCTTCAACCGATTCTCGTTTCAACATCAATGCTTTGGTATAAATGCGTTTCAGACGTTCGCGCTGAAGAATCAGGTTCTCTACCTTTGCTTTCAATACTTCCGGATTGAAAGGCTTCATCATATAGTCATCCGCCCCACTATAAGATCCTTGCAATACATCTGCATCTTCTGCCTTGGCCGTCAACATCAGGATAGGAATATGAGCGGTCTCTTGCCGTTCACGTATCTCCCGGCAACAGGCAAACCATCTTTAACCGGCATCATTACATCCGAGATAATCAGATCGGGTATCTCTCTTGGTAGCAATCCGGACCCTTCCTCACCATCAGCCTTCAAGTACCGTGTATTTTGTCACAAACAAAGAGCGAATATACTGACGGACATCTACATTATCTTCAACAATCAGCAATGTTTTCTTTGTGACCGGAACTCCTTCTTCCAATTTTTCCTGTACAGATAGAGGTTGAAACTGCGGTTCCGTTTCATGCCCGCGATAATCTACTATTTCATATAAATCACCAGTAAAGTGAGATTTACCTTCCGGTATCAATAATACGAATGTAGAACCTTTTCCCGGCTCACTATCAAGAATGACCTGTCCATGATGCAGATCCATCGTATTTTTCACAATCCGCAGTCCAATGCCTACTTTAGTAGAGAAAGCCGGTGAATTATCACCCGTAATGAAAGAGTCAAAAATGCGCTTCTGAAACTCATCCGGTATTCCCTCACCCGTATCCGATACTGTTATCTGGCAAAAAGGCTTTCCATCCTGTTCCATACGGGTAAGAGTGAGCAATACCTCTCCATTGGGAGAAGTGTATTTAAAAGCATTAGATAGTAGATTTCCGACCGACGAAGTTATTTTCTCCGTATCTATCCATAGGAAAACAGGATCTTCCGGAAGTCTTACCTGAAATGTACATCCTTTTATCCCTGCCATTTGGCGAAAAGACTCTGCTACTTCTCTCACTAGCTCCACAATATCCGCTTCTGACAAACGCAGTTTCACCATCCCGGCCTCTATTTTTTGTACATAGAGCAACTGATCGACCAGTGTATGTAGCGAGGAGCTGTTTTTATACATGGTATATAGCTTGCTATACAGTGGATCGGATGCCTTTATGTGTTCCAATAATTCCTGTAATGGGGCAAGAATCAAGGTTAGCGGCGTACGTAGTTCATGTGCCGCACTTGTAAAAAAGTTCTCACGCTCCATCCGGATTTGTCGCTCTTTCTCACGCTCTAAGTTTACTGACAGAAGTTCATGTTCCATGCGCATTTCACGTTCCATACGCATCTGACGATGTTTGACAAGACGAATCAAATAAGCCACACCACCGGCCAATAACAGTAAAATAAATAATCGGAAAGGCAATGTACGACTCCAATGCGGTAGAATATGTATTTGGAGTGATGTAACCTTTCCATCTTTCCCGTCAGGATAAATATTCTTCACTTCAAATGTATAATCCCCTTCGGGTAAGTTCATATAAGTAGCCTTCTCTCCATCATTAGAAACCAACCAATGCGTCTGATATGGTAATAAGCGGTAATTGTACTTCTGTTGTTCCTCTGCATAAGAAAGATTATTAAAAGATAAAACAAAGTCACGATTTTCATTATTCAAAGTAATCGAACTAGTATATGAAATGCCTTCTGCCAATACAGTCTGCCCATTTATTTTATCCCCAATCCCTACAGGACGACCATCTACCTCAAGTCCAGTAATAAGAACCTGATCTTCATCCAAATGACCATCCACGTCATCCGGATCAAAATAAGTGAGCGATTTATTATTGCCAAAAAATAGTGTATTATCAGCAAGTAATGCCGAACGATTGCTTCCACTTATATAATAATTATAAAAAAGGTGCTGATGCCTACTGTAACGAGAGACTCCCGAATTACTTCCCAACCAAATATGTCCTCGGTTATCTTCGACCAGACATCCTATAAAATTACTACATAATCCATTTCTAGTTGTATAATACTCACGTATTGCATCCTTTTTAGGTGAAAGAATAGCGAAACCATCCATATAACCTACATATACATTACCATCAGAAGATACTAACAAAGAACGAACCGAATTATTTTTGATATTCGCTTTCTCTCATAGCCTGTCTCTAAAGACATCTCTCCTCTAGAATCAATTTTCAATTTGCAAACTCCTGCATTACTTGTACCTAACCATATAGTTCCGTCCTTCGTGCCGGCAATAGCTCGTATACAAATAGGAGTAGGGTCCTTAAACAAAATCTCAATAGGGATTTTTATGCAAAATCCAGAATCTATATTCAATTTCCAAACTCCATCATTAGTACCTACCCATAAATTTCGATTAGTATCCCAATATAATGCCCAAATTGACACAGTATTCACTTTACCTCTATCTTGTAAAAAATGTAATCGAAATTGTTTTGTTGCCTCATTATATGAAGTTAATGTTCCATCCCTATTTCCAAACCAAAGTGAACCTCTATTATCATTAATGGCACAAAGAACTGTATTTTTACTTTGAATATCCGGAGTACCAACCCTAGTAAAATTCATTCGTCTTCCTGGTTCAAAAGGTTGCTCACTTTTCATAATCCCTTGATGAAACGTAGCCATCCAAACATATTTTCTATTATCCATGACTATACCACAAATTTCATTATGCCTCTCTTGATGAAATTGGTTATAAAATTGTGACCGTAGATCAGAATAAATCACTCCTCCCCCATTAGTACCTATCCAAACAATCCCGCTGGGGTCGTAATACGCTGAAATCATTCTTGTTTCTAAGTTGCGGTGAAGTTGTGAAGCTGTATTATAGTATATTTCTGTCATCATTCTTTTCGGATCATTCTTATCCTGAAATAATAAAGTATACCCACTCCAAGTCACTGCAAGATAACGATTATTATTAATTGGAATAACTTGAAAAACATCTGTATGGGATAGACTGTTTTCTTTATTATTTTCCTTATAAGTAATTCTGTCTATATACCCAGAAGAAACGTAATAACGCAGAATACCGTGTCCAATAGTAGAAACCCATACCACTCCCTTATCATATAATACCGAAGTTGCATCCCAAGTTTTATTTTTCCACAAAGATATCTTTTTAGATTTCTCCGAAGATTCAGGCTGAAACAATAGCAAATTTCCTTGCTGTGTAACCAAACATAACATTTCATGATTATCAGTATAACACATTGCACAGAAATTATCACCAGAATCAATCAAATCTTTATACTGTTTCTCACATTTCAATTTAATCTGAACAACCTCTCCTTTCTCATTTTTAACTTCTTCCTGTGTATATAGATATAATTTATTCCCTGACAGTCCCCAAAAAGAGTTATTATCTATAGGTAATAAGTGAGAGACATGTACAGAACTATAATCCGTTGCATGGACGATCGGTATAAATTTCTCCAGCGACCGAGCAAAACAATATAAAGTATTTCCAGCGATAACTCCCAAATATCGATCTGACATCTCTACAATTTCGGAAACATACATATACGCTGGTGAAGAAGAGAAGTTTTTTATTAATTTACCATCATAACGGCTCAAGCCATTATTAGTACCAAACCACATAAAGCCATCCCGATCTTTGTAGATAGATGTAATAGTATTATCCGCCAGCCCATCCTGCATGGTTAACAGACGAATATCTCTATCAAAAAAAGCATAACCAGAAACGACCGGACAATTACATATAAACAAAACCAATAAAAAGAGATTTAGCTTCTTCATATTAATAATCAATTTATTGCAAAAGAACGAAATAAAGCCTAAACATACAAAAGAGATTCAAAAAAAACATGGTATTGAATTAAACGTGTATGCTGAATGATATAGACATGCCCCTACGTAATCTCTCAATCCCTGTACATTTGCCATGTAATTAAACCTTATGTATAACTTTAAATAAGAAACGAATGAAAAAAATTTCAATCTTATTCATGTTGTTGCTTGGCATTACTACATTATATGCACAGCAATTGAACATTACGGGTACTGTGATTGACAAAAAGCTCAATGAGCCAATCATCGGTGCCACAGTCCAAGTAAAAGGGACGAACAATGGATCCATCACGGACATGGAAGGTAAGTTTTCTCTAAAAAACGTTAGCAAAGGAGGTATACTGACTGTTTCCTACATAGGTTACACCACTCAGTCAATTCCTCTCAATGGTACACAAACATCCTTCAGGATTGAGTTAAGTGAAGATTCAAAAACTCTTGATGAAGTAGTGGTAGTAGGCTTCGGTACTCAGAAAAAAGTAAATCTGACCGGAGCGGTTACAAGTGTAGATACCAAAGCACTAGCATCACGTCCGGTATCACAAGTCGGTCAAGCCCTGCAAGGTGTAGTTCCAGGCTTAAATCTATCGACTCCTGATTTAGGGGGACAGTTGGGACAAACAATGAACGTAAACATCCGCGGAACAGGAACCATTGGTAAAGGATCAAGTGCCTCACCACTTATACTGATTGATGGAATGGAAGGCAATATGAATAATCTGAATCCAGAAGATATTGAAAATATCTCTGTCTTGAAAGATGCTGCTTCTTCTTCCATCTATGGTTCACGTGCTGCATTCGGTGTTATCTTAATCACTACAAAGAAAGGAAAAGCGGGCAAAATGCAAGTGAACTATAACAATAGTTTCCGCTATTCCGGACCAACCAGCCTTCCTAATCAACTTGATTCCTATCGTTTTGCCAATTATTTCAATGATGCAGCCATTAATCAAGGAGGAAGTGTGATCTTTGATGAAGAGACCATTGACCGTATCCAAAAGTATATGGCAGGCGAGATTACAACCACCACCATAGCTAACGGTACCAACTGGCATTTCCACGAAAAAGCAAATGATAACGTAAACTGGTGGAAAAAACATTTTCAATGGGCCTGGTCAAACGAACATAATATCAGTTTAAATGGAGGAACAGAGAAGTTACAATACTATGTTTCAGGGAGCTACTTAAACCAAGATGGTAATCTTCGTTATGGAAATGATAATTATAAACGTTACAACGCAACAGCAAAAGTCAATACCCAAATCAACAAATATGTAGATTTCAACATTAATACCAAATTTGTTCGTTTTGATCTTGACAATCCAGTATATCTTGAGGAAGGTGGACTTCTTTATCATGACATTGCACGTATGTGGCCTATGATGCCTTTTAAAGATCCGAACGGTTATTATATGAGAAATGGAAAACTCAATCAATTGACTGACGGTGGACGTGCCAAAACACATAATGACAATATTTATCTTCAGGGACAATTAGTTATTCATCCGCTAAAAGGATGGAATATCTATGCAGAAGCAGGTATGAGAGTCATCAACCAAAATAAGCAAACCAACCTTAATCCAATCTATGAGCACGACGTAAACGGTAATCCATTAGCATTGGCTTTCAGCGGAAGTTACTCACCAGGATCTTCATTTGCACGTTCAGCATACCACAATAGTAACTTTTATACGACAAGTGTGTACACCGATTACACATTACAAATAAAAGATCATTATTTCAAAGCTTTAGTCGGAATGAATACCGAAGAATATGTATATCGCGAACTTGCCGCACAACGTCCTGACGTGATTAGTAGTCTCATTCCAGAAATTAGTGCAGCAACGGGAGAAGATAAAATCAATAGTTCAAAATACAATGATTGGTCTACAGCCGGGTTCTTCGGACGTCTCAACTACAGTTACAAAGACCGCTACATGGCTGAAGTAAATGTTCGTTACGATGGATCATCCCGCTTTTTAAAAGATCAACGTTGGAATGTATTTCCTTCTTTCTCTTTGGGATGGAACTTAGCACGTGAATCATTCTTTGAACCAATTAACAACATTATTAATACACTAAAACCCCGCGTATCATGGGGTATGCTCGGTAACCAGAACACAGACTCTTACTATCCGTTCTATTTAACACAAAGTGTAACAGCCAATGGTGGCAATTGGCTAATGGACGGCAGTAGACCAACAACAGCCGGAGTTCCTGGAATGGTCAGCAGTACACTCACATGGGAAAAAATCTATAATACCAATTTAGGCATCGACCTTGGTATGTTCAACAATCGTCTGAACATGACTTTTGAATACTTCATACGTAGAACGAAAGACATGGTAGGCCCTGCAGCCGAAGTCGGTGCAATATTAGGAACTGCTCTGCCAAATACCAATAATGCTGAGTTGAAAAATAAAGGATGGGAACTACAGGCCAATTGGAGAGATAATATTGGAAAAGTTAACTATAATATAGGATTTAACCTTTCTGACAACCGCGCCAAAGTAATTTCATATCCAAACGCTTCTAAAGCCCTATGGGATTCTAATGGAAATACTCTTTATTACAACGGAATGACTATCGGGGAAATTTGGGGGTATGAAACTGAAGGTATTGCCCAAACAGACGCACAGATGACCGAATGGCTGGCTAGCAATGATCAGAGTAAAATAGGTTCAGTTTGGGGTGCAGGTGATATCATGTATCGAGACCTTAATGGTGATGGTATAGTAGACAAAGGAAACAGTACTGCCACAGACCATGGTGATTTAAAGAAAATCGGAAATAGCACTCCACGCCTTCGTTTCGGTTTAAGCTTAGGAGCTGACTGGAAGGGTTTCGATATTCAAATGTTTTTCCAAGGAGTCATGAAACGTGATTTATGGTTGAGCGGACCAATGTTCTGGGGAGCAGATGGAGGAGAATGGCAATCAGTAGGTTTTGACGAACATCTTGATTATTTCCGTCCTGAAAATACAACTTCTATATTCGGAGCAAATTTGAACTCCTACTATCCCAAAGCCTACTTAGGAGACAAAGGAAACAAAAACAAGCAAACTCAAACGCGTTATCTGCAAAATGGTGCTTACATGCGTATGAAAAATCTGCAAATAGGATATACATTCCCCAAAGCTTGGATGAATAAAGCAAAAATTGAAAAGCTCCGCATTTATGTCAGTGGAGAGAATTTATTCACAATCAGTGGTATTGCCGATATGTTCGATCCAGAAGCAACAGCCGGTAACGGATTTAGCAACGGAAAGACTTATCCGCTGTCAAAGACTATTTCATTTGGATTAAATATTACTCTTTAAAAAGCAAGAACAATGAAAAAGAATCTATTATATATTTTTAGTTTAGCAAGTGTTTTATGCTCTTGCAATGACTTTCTCGACAAAGAGCCACTAGATGCCGTACCTACCGACAAATATCTTTTGGCAGAAAGCGATTTAGCAGCCTATTCGGCTAATCTATATGATCAACTTCCATCCCACACTCCAGGCCAATACAGTATGGGAGTATTTGCAACAGACAATAATAGTGACAACCAAGCAGCAAGTAATCCAAACGGTTCATTTGTAAAGGGAGAAACACGTGTGGCTCAAAGTGGAGGTGCTTGGGATTTTGGGAAAATCCGGAATGTCAATTATTTCATCAATAAGGTACGTCCCCGACTGGAAGCCGGCGAACTTAGTGGAGTAGAAGCTAACAATATGCACTATCTGGGAGAGATGTATTTCTTTCGCGCTTATATTTACTTTACTAAATTAGTTGCACTCGGTGATTTCCCTATCTTAAAACATTGGATTTCGGAAGATTATGAAACAGTTAGAGAGGCAAGTAAACGGCGCCCACGCAATGAAGTAGCACGTTTCATCATACAAGATTTAGATTCTGCTTACTATTATATGAAAGCAACCCCACCAATGAGCAATCGCCTAACCAAAGACTGTGCTGCCCTCATGAAAAGTCGTGTGGCATTATTTGAAGGTACTTGGGAAAAATACCACAAAGGGACCGCACGTGTACCAGGAGGTCCGGGATGGCCAGGAGCAAACAAAGATTATTTAAAGGACTTCACTATCAATATTGATTCTGAAATTAAATACTTCCTGACAGAAGCTAAAACTGCCGCTCAAATAGTAGCTGATAAATACACTTTATTTAACGATTATCCGTCGTTATTCAACAGCCAATCATTAGCTAACGCTTCGGAAGTGTTATTATGGAGAGCCTACGACGCCAGTTTAACTCCGGCAGTCAACCATTTTGTTGTCGGTTACATCCAACGCAATGGAGGTGGGAATACCGGATGGACTCGTAGTATGATGCAAAGTTATTTGATGGAAAATGGCTTGCCAATATACGCAAACAATTCTGGTTATCAAGGAGATAAAACTTATGAAGCAGTTGCAACCAATCGTGATCCACGACTGATTTATAATACTTTATTACCTGGAGATCTCTTATCTGAAGGAGGAAGTAACATTGAATATCTAGTCAAAGGATATGGTTATTATTATCGTGCACCAATTGTACTTGGACAGGACGAAAACAAATGTCCCACCGGCTATTCAGTAAAAAAGGGATTAGCAACAGATGCCGCACAAGGACCTACACTCCCATCAACTACAGCCTGTGTCATATTCCGTGCAGCAGAGGCATACTTGAATTATATGGAAGCTGATTATGAACTGAATAACTCGCTTGATGCCAACAGTTCCAAATACTGGAAAGCTTTACGAAATCGAGCAGGAATGGATACCGATTTTCAAAAAACAATAGACGCTACAGATCTGAGTAAAGAGATCGATTTTGCCCGCTATTCAGGTTCTGAATTTGTTTCAACCACTTTGTATAATATTCGTCGGGAACGTCGCATCGAATTTGCGGCCGAAGGATTACGCCTAAATGATCTGAAACGCTGGCGTGCATTAGACATGATGCAAGGTTATCACGTAGAAGGATTCGATTTATGGAGTGAAAATTATCAACGTTACAAAACTCCTAGCCCAATACCAGTTGCAGACGTCACTCTCTCTGTCATTAATCTGATTGAATCAGGTAACAATAATGCTAATGTATCAGCTAAATCAGAAAGTCGGTACTTACGTCCTTACCGGATCAATACAAACAACATTGCATACAATGGCTATAATTGGAACCAAAATAAATATTTAAATCCAATTGCTTTTGACCACTTCCGTCTGACGACAGCAGAAGAAGGATCAACCGACTATACAACCTCTACGATTTATCAAAATCCAGGATGGAAGATAGAAACGAGCAGTCTCCCTGAAGGAGATTAGTTTTCAGTAGATTAAATATCTTACTCAAGACAAGATCTCCTCCCCCAAAAAAGGAGGAGATCTTATTATTTTCAATAAAAATTGTATTCTACCCAAAAAAGAGTAACTTTACAGCATTATGAAAAATATCATCCCTCAAGCACTGCTTACCATGCCTATTTTGAGCACTGGACTACAAGCACAAGAAAAGCAACCGACTCCCAATCTAGTCTTCATCATGGCCGACCAATATCGTGGAGATGCCATCGGTTGCATCGGTAAAGAACCTGTAAAGACTCCCCACCTGGACAAGCTTGCCTCCGAAGGAATTAACTTCACCAATGCTATCAGTAGTTATCCGGTATCATCGCCGGCAAGAGGAATGCTAATGACCGGTATGTATCCCATTGGCAGTAAAGTAACCGGGAACTGTAACTCCGAAACCGCTCCTTACGGAGTGGAACTTTCCCAAAACGCCCGCTGTTGGAGCGATGTGCTTAAAGATCAGGGATACAATATGGGATACATCGGAAAGTGGCATCTGGATGCACCCTACAAGCCCTATGTAGACACTTACAATAATCGCGGGAAAGTGGCATGGAACGAATGGTGTCCACCCGAACGTCGCCACGGTTTCGACCATTGGATAGCTTATGGAACATATGATTACCATTTGAAACCGATGTACTGGAATACCACTGCTCCACGAGACAGCTTCTATTATGTCAACCAATGGGGTCCGGAATACGAGGCAAGCAAAGCTATCGAATACATCAACGGACAGAAAGACCAAAAACAACCGTTTGCATTGGTGGTATCGATGAATCCTCCACACACGGGATATGAATTGGTGCCGGACCGATATAAAGAGATATACAAAGATCTGGATGTAGAGGCGCTTTGCAAAGGACGTCCCGATATCCCGGCCAAAGGTACGGAAATGGGAGACTACTTCCGAAATAACATCCGGAACTATTATGCCTGCATCACCGGTGTAGACGAAAATGTAGGGCGAATCATCGAGGCCCTTAAACAAAATAATTTATTTGATAATACGATCGTGGTCTTTACCTCTGACCATGGAATCTGTATGGGTGCTCACGAAAATGCCGGAAAAGATATCTTCTATGAAGAGTCTATGCGTATCCCCATGATTCTATCTTGGCCGGATCAAATAAAACCACGTAAAAGCGACCCGTTGATGATTGCTTTTGCCGACCTATACCCCACACTCCTGTCAATGATGGGATTCAGTAAAGAAATCCCGGAAACAGTACAGACATTCGACCTGTCCAATGAAGTACTGACCGGAAAAAACAAAAAAGATCTTGTACAACCATACTATTTCGTAAAATTCGATAACCATGCAACAGGTTATCGCGGACTCCGTACCGACCGATATACATATGCCGTACACGCAACAGACGGAAAGATCGATAATGTCATTCTTTTCGACCGTACCAATGATCCTCATGAAATGAATAACATTGCCAGCCAACAATTGAAACTTACCCATACATTTAACCGGCAACTGAAAACATGGCTTGAAAAGACCAATGACCCATTTGCCCAATATATAAAACTTAAATAATCATGAACAGAATCAACACCACCCTACTCTTACTTTTTTGCTCAGTCTATTGCTTGGCGCAACAGGCTACTATCCCCGTTCCCAAGCCCTTTCAGTTGAAATGGCATCAAGCGGAAATGGGAGCCGTATTCCATTATGATCTGCATGTGTTCGACGGAGTACGCTACGGACAAGGCAACATCCGATAGAAGATTACAACCGATCAACCTACATACAGACCTGCTGGCAGCCAAAGCAGCCGGATGTAAGTTTGCCGTACTGACTGCCACTCATGAAACCGGTTTCGGTCTCTGGCAGAGTGACGTAAATCCTTATTGCCTCAAAGCCGTAAAATGGAGAGACGGCAAAGGGGATATCGTCCGTGACTTTGTCAACTCTTGCCGCAAATACGGCTTACAACCGGGTATCTACATCGGTATCCGGTGGAATTCTCTTTTGGGCATACATAACTTTAAGGCAGAAGGAGAAGGAGAATTTGCTCACAACCGGCAAGCATGGTACAAACGACTGTGTGAAAAGATGGTGACCGAACTTTGTACCCGTTATGGAGATCTATACATGATTTGGTTTGACGGCGGCGCCGATGATCCTCGTGGAGACGGACCGGACGTAGAGCCTATTGTGAATAAATATCAGCCTAATTGCCTGTTCTATCATAATATAGATCGTGCAGATTTCCGTTGGGGTGGTTCCGAGACCGGTACCGTAGGTTATCCCTGCTGGTCCACCTTCCCCGCTCCCTGTTCACATCACAAACGGATAGAAAGCAATGTCGATCAAATCGAACTGTTGAAGCATGGCGACAAAGATGGAAAATACTGGGTACCGGCCATGGCAGATACTCCTTTACGTGGAGCCAACGGACGTCACGAATGGTTCTGGGAACCGGATGACGAAAACAACATCTATCCATTGAACGAACTAATGGATAAATATGAAAAATCAGTAGGACGGAACGCTACCCTGATTTTAGGCCTGACACCCGACCCGAACGGATTAATACCTACAGGAGACGAACAACGCCTGAAAGAATTCGGTACAGAAATCAATCGTCGCTTCTCTTCTCCATTAGCCCAGATATCGGGACAGAAAAAAAGTTTGACCTTGAAACTGGACAAAAAGCAACCGGTAAACTACTGCATCATTCAAGAAAACATACAGAACGGAGAACGTATCCGCCAATATAAAGTAGAAGCCAAGGTAAATGGAAAGTGGCAAACAGTTTGTTCCGGAGAATCTGTCGGACACAAACGCATCGAAAAATTCGATCCGGTAGAAGCTACGGCATTACGGCTAACCGTACTGCAATCCATTGCATTACCCGATATTATCAATTTCAGTGCTTTTTCTGTCAACTAATTCATACGCATGAAAAGATATTTCATCATAAGTTTGCTTACTTTGGCAAGTACGGTCGCTCCTTTGACGGCTGTATTTGCCCAAAGTTCTTTTATCTACGAAAAAGGTAAATCGTTTAAAGATGTAAACGCCTCTCCAATGCCTCAGACCATCCGCCTGGACAGAACGGCAGAACCGGTCATTTATGAGAATGCAGTTCCTGAGAATGCAACCACTATATGCTACCGCATCCAACTGCCGTCTTATGTACGGGGGACATTCTTCAGTCGGGATTCCCGCCCCGGAGATTACGAATGGCCCAACAATACCAATCGTCTCTTACCTTGGATGTTCAATCATCTGACAGACCTTACCCGGGACGACTATCCGGGTATTCCTTCCAACGCACGTCCTTCTACACTGGGAGACGCTTTATTGTTGCAACTGACCGATGGAAGCTATCTATTCACCAAAGCAATAGCGGGTGATAACAGCCTCAGCTGGTTTCAGGTAAATACCGACGGCTCGCTCAATTTATATGTATCGACATTGGGAACCGACCGGCTCGAACACAAAGTACCTGTAGCACTGGTTCAAAGTGCCGGCAACATCTATCAGGTATTCCAGCAGGCTTACGAAACCCTGATATCCGACCGGAACGTATCGGCCCTGCAAAAGCGCACGGAAAAGAACTATTTTGAGGCTCTGAACTATCTGGGATGGTGTACTTGGGAACATTACCATTTCGATATTGATGAAACAAAAATCCTGAATGACCTGGATGCCATCGAAACCTCCGGAGTTCCTGTACGTTACGTACTGATCGACGATGGTCACCTGGCCAACAAGAATCGTCAACTGACAAGTTTTACCCCCGATCCCCAACGTTTCCCGAACGGATGGGCTCCGATCATGGCACACAAAAACAAAGATAAAATACGTTGGATAGGATTGTGGTATGCCCTCTCCGGATATTGGATGGGAATCTCCCCCGATAATGATTTTCCAACCCATGTAAAAAACAGCCTCTATTCTTTCAATGGAAGTCTTTTGCCCGGTAAAAGCACCCCGAATATCGACACGTTCTACCAGTATTATGTTCACTCTCTGAAAACCCATGGATTCGATTTTCTTAAAGTAGACAATCAGGCATTCACCTTACCACTTTACATGGGCTCTACTGAAGTCGTACGTCAGGCGAAAGAGTGTAATCTGGCATTGGAAAAGCAAACTCACGCACAGCAGGTGGGACTGATGAACTGCATGGCTCAAAACGTACTTAACACGGACCACACCCTGCATAGCGGAGTTGCCCGTGTCAGCATTGACTATAAGAAATACAATGAGAACATGGCAAAGTCGCATCTCTTCCAGTCATACACCAACACATTACTGCAAGGGCAAACCGTATGGCCGGATCACGATATGTTTCATTCCAGCGATACGATCTGTGGCAGTTTGATGGCTCGTTCCAAGGCTATTTCAGGCGGCCCGGTCTACCTGTCCGATTCTCCGAAAGAATTTGTAAAAGAGAATATTTTCCCACTGATCGATAAAGAGGGCAAAATATTCCGCCCGGAAGCCCCTGCCATTCCGACCCCGGAATCGGTACTGACCAATCCACTGCAAGACGGAAAGGCATACCGGGTATTCGCTCCTACCGGTGACGAGGCTGTATCCGTCATTTGTTATAACCTCAACACCTCACCCAAACACCGGAAAGTAACCGCCGAAATAGACCCGAAGGATTATCTGTTACGCGAAACACTGACCGGCAAACCAACACCTCAACAAAAACGAGTGATTCTATTCGATTGGAATAATCGGACAGCCACTGAACTGACCGGTAAACAGACTGTAGAACTGGATGGCTTTACCGACCGTCTATTCCATCTCTGTCCGATCCATGACGGATGGGCCGTTATCGGGATACAGGAAAAATATCTGTCACCTGCGGCCGTCCGGATTCTATCTTCGACACCGGACAAATTGGTTCTCAATGTATTTTCTCCGGGAACTCTGAAAATATGGACAGAGAACTCCGGAAAACAAGAACTGAGAAACATTCAGGTAAAGGAAACCGGAAAAATGACCATCAGAAAATAATCCTCTAATATATAATTACGATGAATAAGAAAATAATTATCCCCCTCGCACTGGCTCCATTGGCTGCCCCGGCTCTGCAAGCCCAGCACCAGCAGCCGAACGGACGTACGGACACACGCCCCAACATCATTCTCTTCATGGTAGACGACATGGGCTGGCAAGATACATCCCTGCCTTTCTGGACCCAAAAGACACACTACAACGAGGTATACGAAACTCCTAATATGGAGCGCCTTGCCAAACAAGGTATGATGTTCACCCAAGCCTATGCCAGCAGTATCAGTTCGCCCACCCGCTGTAGCCTGATTACAGGAACTAACGCCGCGCGTCACCGGGTAACCAACTGGACATATCCCAAAGGCCAGCAAACAGACCGCCCGAGCGATGTATTCAATGTAGCGGACTGGAATGTAAACGGGGTTTGCCAGGTTCCCAATATCGACCACACGTTTCAGGCAACCTCACTGGCAGAAATCCTGAAAGACAATGGCTACCACACGATTCATTGTGGGAAAGCACATTTCGGCGCCGTCAACACTCCGGGAGAAAGTCCTTATCACATGGGCTTTGAAGTCAACATAGCCGGACATGCAGGAGGCGGATTGGCAAGCTACCTGGGTGAAAATAATTACGGAAACCGGACGGACGGTAAACCGAATCCCTGGTTTGCCGTTCCGGGATTAGAGAAATACTGGGGAACCGATACTTTCGTCAGTGAAGCTCTGACGCTCGAAGCTATCAAAGCACTCGATCATGCCAAAGAATACAATCAGCCTTTCTTCCTCTACATGGCTCACTACGCTATCCATGTTCCGATCGATAAAGACAAACGCTTCTATCAAAAATATATCAATAAAGGATTGACTCCCAAAGAAGCTGCTTATGCGGCCCTGATCGAAGGTATGGACAAAAGTCTGGGTGACCTGATGGACTGGCTGGATAAAAACGGAGAAGCAGACAATACCATCGTCATCTTTATGAGCGACAACGGCGGTCTGTCGAGCGAACCGGAATGGCGTGACGGAAAACTGCACACGCAGAACTCTCCTCTCAACAGTGGGAAAGGATCGGCTTACGAAGGCGGTGTACGCGAACCGATGATCGTCCGCTGGCCGGGAGTTGTAAAACCGGATACCAAATGTGATAAATATTTAATTATCGAGGACTTCTATCCGACCATACTCGAGATGGCACAAATCAAACATTATAAGACGGTACAGCCGATCGATGGAATTAGTTTTATGCCTCTGCTGACGCATACCGGTGATCCGTCCAAAGGACGCAGCCTGCACTGGAACTTCCCTAATCATTGGGGAAACGACGGTCCCGGCATCGGCCCGACTTGTACCGTACGCAAAGGTGACTGGAAGTTGATTTACTACTATGACAGCGGTAAAAAAGAGTTGTTCAATATTCCGGAAGATATAGGAGAAAAGAATGACCTGGCAGCCCTACATCCGGACATTGTGAAAAGCTTATCTAAAGAGCTGGGTGACTATTTGCGCAAAGTAGGCGGCCAACGCCCTTCATTCAAAGCAACCGGAAAGCCATGCCCATGGCCGGACGAAATCAAATAACCGAGCGAATATAATTACTTTTTATAGAGAGGAGAACCAAAGACATTACACATCTTTCGATTCTCCTTTCTGTTTTCTATCAAACAATAGACAAAATAGTTTCCGCCTTGTCTACTATATAATCCGGACAGAATGATTCAAGCTCCGTACGGGGGCGGAATCCCCACGTGACTCCACAGGAAGTAACTCCGCTATTGATAGCCGTCTGCATATCCACTCCCGAATCGCCGACATACAGCACTTCGTCTTTCGAAACACCGGCAATCCGCAAAATATCATGCACCACAGCAGGATCCGGCTTCACCTTCACTCCCTCACGCTGCCCAAATACAGCAACAAACCGGATTCCCGGGAAATAATGTGCTATCAGCTTCTCGGTGGCTGCCTGATATTTGTTGGAAGCCACGGCCAATTGATAACCTTTATGCTGCAATGTTTCCAACAATTCCGGAATTCCCGGATAAGGGCGACTCTCGTCGGCATTATGCCGGTCGTAATGCAAAAGAAATTCTTTACGAACGCGGAGCACATTCTCCTCGGTTTTCTCTCCTTCGGGTAATGCACGCTCAAACAATTTGTTGATGCCGTTACCCACCATGAAGTTATAGGAAGCGACTTCATGAGTCGGATATCCCAAAGTTTGCAGAGCATGATTCGTACTATGTGCCAAATCAGCAATGGTATTCAATAAAGTACCATCCAAATCGAATATTATCAGTTTCTTCATATCTTTATACCTCTATGTTTACGACAAAGATACGGATAATTCAGCGGTAACTTTACTGCCATCCCACCTACAAGCTTTATAATAATTGTTAACGGAAAAACAGAATCAGTCCGAAAAACTTCTTTTTCAAAGAAAATATTTTAAGTTTGTGAAATAGCAACAAAAAGGGAAGAATTTGAACTTAAAAACTGAAAAGGAGACGCTTATGGGATCAAAGAAAACAGACTTAATGCGTATTTCATATTTTGTAGCCATCGTGATATTGGTATGTCTGATAGGTAATCTCAAAGACCTTTGGCTACAATCGTGGACCGACCTGATCATCTATCTGATAGTCCTGTTTGCCGCCGCCGAATGTCTGTTCAGTACATTTGCACGTATCCGTGCGGTCGGAGAGCAAAAACAGCCCCGTTGGCTGACTTCTATCTCCCTGCTGATTTACGGAATCTTTTTCCTCGGAACTCTATTTTTTATCGGAGATTTCTTAATAAACAAGTTATGATAAAGAAAAATCTACTCAAAGGAATCTGCCTGCTATGGCTATTGCTGGCAGTAACTCCTGTATTGCAAGCCCAGGATCGTGCGCAACAGGCATCCGAACTTCTCGACCGGCTGATTGCAGGCCAAGGAGACAGTGTGTATGTACATCTGGACGATAACATCCGGAAAATGCTTTCCGTAGAGATGTTGAACGGACTGTTCAAGCAATTGGAACAACAAGCAGGTAAGTATCAGTCGCACGGAGAGTGGAAAACCGAACCAATAAACGGTATGACTGTTTATTATTGCGACGTTAAGTTCGAACGCTTACCACTGCGTTTTCTCACAGCGTTCAATCCGGACGGAAAGGTGAATACCATTCGTTTCGTACCTGTTCCGCCTGAAAAGACCACTCCCCCGACGACATCGGTACAAGATAAAATAAAAGAGACAGACATACAGGTTTGTACGGGGAATTTCAAGCTTCCCGGCACACTGACTCTTCCTAAAAACGGCAAAGATCTGCCGGTAGTCATTTTGGTACATGGCTCGGGGGCCAGCGACCGGGACGAAACGGTAGGGGCCAATAAACCTTTTCGGGACCTCGCGTATGGACTGGCCGAGCGTGGAATAGCCGTGATCCGTTATGACAAGCGCACCAAAGTATATGGAGCCGACAGCGCACCTGCAGGCAAAGAAATTACTTTCGATGAAGAATCAGTGGATGATGCCCTTTCGGCAATTAAACTTGCCCGTTCCATACCGACAATAAATCCCGAACGGATCTACATTCTCGGACATAGCCTGGGAGGCACCTTGGCTCCCCGCATCGTCCAACGTAGCGATAAAGTTCCGGCAGGGATTATTCTGCTTGCCGGTGCAGCCCGTCCACTCGAAGATCTGTTTATAAGTCAGGTGAAGTTTCTCGCCTCTGCACTCCCATCGACTAAAGATATTGAAAAGGAAATAGCCGAATTACAGAAACAAGTGGACAACGTGAAAAGGCTGGGTACAGACACATTCGACATTACAACTCCTTTGCCCATGAATCTCTCTCAAGCTTACTGGATGCTTGCCAATCAATATAAACCTTTGGAAGTGGTCCGAAAACTGACTCTCCCCATACTTGTCCTTCAAGGCGAACGTGATTATCAGGTCACCATGCAAGATTTCGAATTATGGCAATCCGCCCTGGCAAAGCATCCGAATGCGATATTTAAATCTTATCCCCGACTCAATCATCTGTTTCAGGAAGGAGAAGGGAAGTCAACCCCTCTTGAATACAGCCGTCCCTCCTCTATTCCTTCTTACGTGACGGATGACATTGCAGCTTTCATCAACCGACCCAAGCCCGGTAACTGATGACAACGGAAACAACAGTTCCAACAAACAAGCGTTATTTATCCGTACAAGATCACCCATCCCCCATCCTTCTCAATCGCCCCTTCCTTTTTTGAAAATCGGCATCGGTATCATTGTGGTTTTGATAAATACCATCTATCATCACACCCGGACAAGCAGGATAGCAGAAAAACTAGAAACAACAACGATCCACTCTGTATCAACAACTTAAACGACTTCACTTTCAGTATATAAAATGCTTGATTTAACAGAGTGTTAAAACAAGTGTTTTGTTTGCAAAGAACAAGTCTTTTAAACACAAAACACTTCTTCTTTGCCAACAAAAAGAAAACACCCGAAAAACCGCATTAACAATGTTAACGAAAAAGGAGAGCACATTTATAAGTCCATAAGGTTGTCAGTCCGCCTCCCTTTCCACTCTTACTTATTAAATTTCCAATCAAAAAGATGCTCCTTCCGCTTTCTTTTACTAAATTTGCATTTAAATTTGCCCGAATCATGAAGAATGAACCAACATATAGCTTGCTAAACGCCATCAATTATCCCAAAGACCTGCGCCAACTGAGCGTAGATCAATTGCCGGAGGTATGCGAGGAATTAAGGCAGGACATCATTAAGGAACTATCGTGCAACCCGGGACACTTCGCTGCCAGCCTCGGTGTGGTAGAACTGACTGTAGCACTGCACTATGTGTACAACACTCCTTATGATCGTATTGTCTGGGATGTGGGACATCAGGCCTACGGACACAAGATACTGACCGGACGGCGTGAAGCTTTCTCTACCAACCGTAAACTGGGCGGTATCCGTCCTTTTCCCTCACCGGAAGAGAGTGAATATGACACATTCACTTGCGGTCATGCCTCCAACTCCATCTCGGCAGCGTTGGGTATGGCAGTGGCAGCCGAGAGAAAAGGAGAAAAAGACCGCCATGTAGTAGCCGTTATCGGTGACGGATCCATGAGCGGAGGACTTGCTTTCGAAGGATTGAACAATGCTTCATCGACTGCGAACAACCTGCTTATCATACTCAATGATAATGACATGGCCATCGACCGCAGCGTAGGCGGCATGAAACAATATCTGTTCAATCTCACTACTTCGAACCGATACAACCAACTGCGTTTCAAGACATCCCGCCTGTTATTCAAAATGGGATTGCTCAATGAAGAACGTCGGAAGGCCTTGATAAGATTGGGAAACAGCCTGAAATCTCTGGCAGCCCAACAGCAGAATATCTTCGAAGGAATGAATATCCGATACTTCGGTCCCATCGACGGACACGATGTAAAAAACATAGCCCGTATCCTGCATGATATTAAAGATATGCAGGGACCAAAGATTCTACACCTCCACACCATCAAAGGAAAGGGATTTGGTCCGGCAGAAAAACAGGCCACTATATGGCATGCCCCGGGTAAGTTCGATCCGGTAACAGGAAAACGTATTGTAGCCAATACGGACGGGATGCCTCCCCTGTTTCAGGATGTATTCGGGCATACGCTGGTAGAACTGGCGGAAAAGAACAAACGGATCATGGGAGTCACCCCTGCCATGCCGAGCGGTTGCTCCATGAACATGCTGATGGATCGTATGCCGGATCGCGCCTTTGACGTAGGCATTGCCGAAGGACATGCCGTGACCTTCTCCGGAGGTATGGCAAAAGACGGATTACTGCCCTTCTGCAACATCTATTCCTCGTTTATGCAGCGGGCTTACGATAACATTATCCATGACGTAGCGATACAAAAACTAAATGTAGTATTCTGTCTTGACCGCGCCGGACTGGTAGGTGAAGACGGTCCTACGCACCACGGTGTGTTCGACATGGCTTATCTGCGCCCGATCCCCAACCTGACTATCTCGTCACCGATGGACGAACATGAGTTGCGGCGCTTGATGTATACTGCCCAATTGCCCGACAAAGGGCCTTTTGCCATCCGTTATCCGCGCGGGCGGGGTTCGTTGGTGGACTGGGAATGTCCGTTGGAAGAGATTCCGGTGGGAAAAGGACGGAAACTAAAGGACGGAAACGATCTGGCAGTAATTACAATCGGCCCTATCGGCAAGTTGGCTGCCCGTGCCATCGAACGTGCTGAAGCAGATACCGGCATTTCCGTAGCGCATTATGACCTTCGTTTCCTCAAGCCGCCTCGATGAAGAGCTACTGCACGAAGTCGGCAAAAAGTTCCGCCATATCGTAACGATAGAAGATGGAATCATTAAAGGAGGTATGGGATGCGCCATACTCGAATTTATGGCCGATAACGGATATTATCCCGAAATCAGGCGCATCGGTGTACCGGATCAGTTCATTGAACACGGATCGGTGCAGCAACTCTACCACTTGTGCGGGATGGATGAAGAAGGAATTTACAAGGTAATTACTAAAAACGAATTACGAATGGATGCTCCTGTGGAAAGCTGCATGGCTACCCATTCTTAATCCCCCAATACGCAATAGAACCGCAATTTGCAATCACAATGAAGATAATTATTGCTGGTGCCGGAGCTGTAGGCACCCATTTGGCTAAATTACTCTCACGCGAGAAACAGGACATCATCCTGATGGACGATGACGAAGAGAAACTAAGTACGCTTAGTTCTAACTTCGACCTGATGACTGTTACGGCCTCTCCTTCGTCCATATCAGGACTGAAAGAGGTAGGCATCAAAGAGGCAGACCTCTTTATCGCCGTCACTCCCGATGAAAGCCGGAATATGACCGCATGCATGCTTGCCACCAATCTGGGAGCCGAAAAGACAGTAGCCCGCATCGACAATTACGAATACCTGCTGCCAAAGAACAAAGAGTTCTTCCAGAAACTGGGTGTCGACTCCCTTATTTACCCGGAAATGCTGGCTGCCAAGGAGATCGTATCGTCCATGCGTATGAGTTGGGTGCGCCAATGGTGGGAATTTTGCGGAGGATCACTTATCCTGATCGGTACAAAGATGCGTGAAAAAGCCGAAATACTGAATGTCACGCTGGCCGAACTAGGTGCGCCGGATATTCCCTATCACGTAGTAGCCATCAAACGGGGTACCGAAACCATTATCCCCCGTGGAGACGATACCATCAAACTGCACGATATCGTATACTTCACCACTACCCGGAAATACATCCCTTACATCCGAAAAATTGCCGGAAAGGAAGAATATGCCGACGTACGCAATGTGATGATTATGGGCGGCAGCCGCATCGCAGTCCGTACAGCACAATATGTACCGGATTACATGCAGGTAAAAATTGTGGATAACGACATAAACCGCTGTAACCGCCTGACAGAGTTGCTCGATGATAAGACCATGATTATCAACGGAGACGGACGGGATATGGACCTGTTGATTGAAGAGGGACTGAAGAACACGGAAGCTTTCGTAGCCTTGACCGGTAACTCTGAGACCAATATCCTGGCCTGCCTTGCCGCCAAACGCATGGGAGTGAGCAAAACAGTGGCGGAAGTGGAAAATATCGATTACATCGGTATGGCGGAAAGCCTGGACATCGGCACGGTAATCAATAAAAAAATGATTGCCGCCAGCCACATCTACCAGATGATGCTCGATGCAGACGTTTCGAATGTGAAGTGCCTGACCTTTGCCAATGCGGACGTAGCAGAATTCACAGTACCCGAAAACGCCAAAATTACCAAAAACAAAGTGAAAGACCTGGGACTGCCCAAAGGGACCACTATCGGTGGCCTGATCCGCAACGGAGAAGGTATACTGGTTACGGGTGATACCCTTATTCAGGCAGGTGACCACGTCGTCGTATTCTGCCTCAGCATGATGATCAAGAAGATAGAAAAGTACTTTAATTGATGGTATGATAAACTCTAAAATGATATATCGCATCACAGGTTTCCTCTTACTGATAGAGACAGGCCTGTTACTTTGCTGTGCAGGTGTTTCGCTGATATACCGCGAGGATGACCTGAGCAGTTTCCTGTTGTCGGCAGGATTGACTACTTTAGTCGCCATCCTTCTGCTGGCTCTTGGCAAAGGAGCCGAAAAACAACTTAACCGCCGAGACGGATATGTCATTGTCAGTGTAGCATGGGTCGTGTTTTCCTTATTTGGAATGCTCCCGTTCTACCTCAGCCATTATATACCAAGCATAACCAATGCCTTCTTCGAAACGATGTCCGGATTCAGTAGTACCGGAGCCACCATTCTCGACGATATCGAAGCACTGCCCCACGGACTTCTCTTCTGGCGAAGCATGACACAGTGGATAGGCGGATTGGGCATTGTCTTTTTTACCATTGCCGTACTGCCCATTTTCGGTGTGAGCGGCTGTACAACTCTTTCGCCGAAGCCAGCGGGCCTACCTACGATAAAGTACATCCCCGTATCGGTGTGACGGCCAAATGGATATGGACTATCTATGCCGGACTGACAGCCATTGAAGTGATTCTTCTGTTATTCGGAGGCATGGACTGTTCGACAGTATCTGCCATCATTTGCCACGACCGGTACAGGAGGTTATTCTACCAAGCAAGACAGCATAGCCTATTACAATTCACCTTATATAGAATATGTGATAGGTGTTTTATGTTTCTCTGAATCAACTTTACGCTACTCTGCTATTTACCGGTAAACTGAAGAAAGTATCTCAAAATGCCGAGTTAAAGTGGTACGTGATGTCAGTGATTCTCTTTACCGCATTCATTGCTAAGAGTGCTCTACCGCACCACCCCGATGGAGCTGAGGAATCTTTCCGCAAAGCCTTTTTCAAGTAGCTTCTGCTGCATACTTCCACCGGATTTGTAACAGCCGACTACATGCAATGGGTACCGGTACTTTGGGGTACCCTGACTGTCATCATGCTGATAGGTGCCTGTGCCGGAAGCACCACAGGAGGTATGAAATGCATCCGAATGGTGATTCTGGCCAAAGTGTCACGAAATGAATTTAAACACATCGTACATCCGAACGCCGTACTTCCGGTGCGGGTGAACAAACAGGTCATTTCTCCTGCCATCCTGTCGACGGTACTGGCATTCTCATTCATCTATGCCGTCATCATCATTGTCAGTGTACTGTTGATGCTGGCAATGGGCGTAGGTTTCACAGAATCTATCGGGACGGTGATTTCAAGTATCGGAAATATGGGACCGGGATTGGGGAGCTGCGGTCCGGCCTATTCATGGGACGGACTCCCTGATCTGGCCAAATGGTTATTGTCGTTCCTGATGTTACTGGGACGTCTGGAACTATTCACCGTCTTACTTTTATTCAGTTCTGACTTTTGGAAAAGGAATTAGAAACAAGTAAAGAAGCTTCATTGTTGTATCATACAAGATAATATATAGTAGAGGGGGGGGCAGAGATCGGTTGATAATCCCTCCAACTTCTGACTCCCTTGATTTATTAAAAACTTTTTGCTTTGCAGATAAAATTAAATTCTATATTTGCAACCGTTTAAGAAATAGGAATGAAACAAAACTTAAAATATTATATAATAATAGTGCTTGCCGTGCTGCTTCATTCGGTAACGATGAAAGTGGCAAACACCTCTTATATAATAGAAGATCCGGACCAGGAAGAATGTTTCATTTCGCAAGCTACTCCTGCAAGCCGGAATATCCTGGAACGCTTTCATTTCTATTGCACCATTATGCCCTGTGAAATGGGGCATGCAGATATTTCTCATGTACCAACGGACAAAAGTTTTATCCGTCCTGAAATGATCTTTCATAAATACAGAATGAGAAATAATCCTTTTTCTGTCCATTCAAATCACTCACATACATACAATCCGTCTGATCCACTGACCTACTATGTCTACGGATTAAGGAAAATCATCATTTAAAGAGTCACAAGCCACGAGTAGCCATGCTATCATGTAAACTGTTTCACTGATAGCTGTCAATACTCTTTCAATCAGTTGTCACTCAGAGGTGTGTCAACTTATTGCTTACTTCAGATTATTCAATCTAAACATACTATTGGATTATGAATTTTACATTGTTAGTTGTCGTTCTGCTGACCGCAATTGCCTTTGTCGGTGTGGTGATAGCCCTTTCAAACGCTATCTCGCCGCGGTCGTATAATGCACAAAAGTTCGAAGCGTATGAATGTGGTATCCCTACGCGCGGTAAATCATGGATGCAGTTCCGTGTAGGGTACTACCTGTTTGCCATTCTGTTTCTGATGTTCGATGTCGAAACAGTATTTCTGTTTCCCTGGGCCGTCATAGCCCGTGACCTGGGACCTCAGGGATTGATTAGTATTCTCTTCTTTTAGTTGTGTTGGTTCTGGGCCTTGCCTATGCCTAAGAAAGGAGCACTGGAATGGAAATAATGAAAAAGCCTAAAATAAAGTCTATCCCGTATGAAGACTTCATCGACAACGAATCGTTGGAAAAGATGGTCAAAGAACTCAATGAAGGCGGTGCAAACGTCTTTGTGGGAGTACTTGACGATCTTATCAACTGGGGACGCAGCAACTCGCTGTGGCCACTTACTTTCGCAACCAGCTGTTGCGGTATCGAATTCATGGCACTGGGTGCCGCGCGTTACGACATGGCCCGCTTCGGGTTTGAAGTAGCCCGTGCCAGTCCGCGCCAAGCCGACATGATCATGGTATGCGGCACCATTACCAACAAAATGGCTCCGGTACTGAAACGTCTGTATGATCAGATGGCAGATCCCAAATATGTAATTGCCGTAGGAGGATGTGCAGTAAGCGGAGGCCCGTTTCGCAAATCCTATCATGTGGTGAACGGAGTAGACAAGATTCTCCCGGTCGATGTATATATTCCCGGATGCCCTCCCCGCCCGGAAGCATTTTATTACGGTATGATGCAACTGCAACGGAAAGTGAAGATAGAGAAATTCTTCGGAGGAGTAAACCGGAAAGAGAAAAAACCTGAAGGGAAATGAATCTGCTTTAATTAGTAAAATATGGAAGAAATAAAATACATAGAACCCGCAGCACTACACGACGAAATGCTGCGTCTGCGTAACGAAAAACAGATGGACTTCCTCGAAAGCCTAACGGGTATGGACTGGGGAGTGGCAGACGAAGGTGACGCACCGAACGTAACCCGGGGACTTGGAGTAGTCTATCATCTGGAATCGACCGTAACCGGCGAACGCATCGCGATAAAAACATCCACAAATAACCGAGAAACTCCGGAAATACCTTCCGTCAGTGACAGTGATATTACCACTTCCCTAACGAGCGTGAAGTTTTCGACTATTACGGCATTGTATTCATCGGACATCCCGACATGCGACGTCTTTATCTGCGTAATGACTGGGTAGGCCATCCGATGCGTAAAGATAACAACCCGGAGAAAGACAATCCGCTACGTATGGACAATGAAGAGACGTATGATACGACCCGGGAAATAGAGCTGAATCCGGACGGAACGTATCAAACTCAGGAGAATGTGATCTTCGATGACCGTGAATACGTAGTCAACATCGGGCCACAGCACCCGGCAACCCACGGAGTGATGCGCTTCCGCGTCTCACTTGAAGGCGAAACCATCAAAAAGCTCGACGCCAACTGCGGATATATACACCGTGGGATCGAGAAGATGAACGAAAGCCTCACCTATCCGCAGACTTTGGCACTGACCGACCGACTTGATTATCTGGGAGCACACCAGAACCGCCATGCACTTTGCATGTGCATCGAGAAAGCAATGGGTATCGAGGTCAGCGAACGCGTGAAATACATCCGTACCATCATGGACGAACTTCAGCGTATCGACTCTCACCTCCTATTCTACTCCTGTCTTGCCATGGACCTGGGCGCATTGACAGCCTTCTTTTACGGATTCCGTGACCGTGAAATGATTCTGGATATGTTCGAAGAAACTTGCGGCGGACGTTTGATAATGAACTACAATACCATTGGAGGCGTACAGGCAGACCTGCACCCGAACTTCATCCCGAGAGTAAAGAAGTTCATCCCTTACCTGCGTGGAATCATCCACGAATATCACGACGTATTCACCGGCAATGTCATTGCCAGGCAACGTCTGAAAGGTGTAGGGGTGCTGAGTCGCGAAGATGCCATTTCTTTCGGATGTACCGGTGGAACAGGCCGTGCCAGCGGCTGGGCATGTGATGTACGCAAACGTATGCCTTACGGCGTATACGATAAGGTGGATTTTAAAGAAATCGTTTATACCGAAGGCGACTCTTTTGCCCGTTACATGGTGCGTATGGACGAAATCATGGAGAGCCTGAACATTATCGAGCAATTGATTGACAATATTCCGGAAGGACCGATACAGGAGAAAATGAAACCCATCATCCGGGTACCGGAAGGAAGTTACTATACCGCCGTTGAAGGCAGCCGCGGTGAATTCGGAGTGTTCCTCGAGAGTCATGGCGACAAGACACCTTACCGTTTGCACTACCGTTCGACGGGGTTGCCACTGGTTTCGGCTGTCGATACCATCTGCCGGGGAGCTAAGATTGCCGACCTGATCGCTATCGGCGGAACGCTGGATTATGTGGTACCGGACATCGACAGATAAGAAAGCCCTGACGGCTCTTATCCTAAATCCGGATCACTCCAATCGTAAATAGTAAATCGTCTAATCGTAAATATAGTATATGTTTGACTTTAGTATAATAACAAGTTGGATACACCAGACATTAACCTCCGTCATGCCGGAGGGATTGGCTGTATTCATAGAATGTGTCGTTATCGGGGTGTGCATTGTGGCTTTGTACGCCATACTTGCCATTCTCCTTATTTATATGGAACGCAAGGTGTGCGGTTTCTTCCAGTGCCGACTGGGTCCGAACCGCGTAGGAAAGTGGGGAAGCATCCAGGTGCTCTGCGATGTGCTCAAGATGCTGACCAAAGAGATCATCGAACTGAAGCATTCGGACAAATTCCTTTATAACCTGGCTCCGTTCATGGTGATTATCGCCTCATTTCTCACCTTTTCGTGCCTGCCTATCAGTAAAGGGCTGGAAGTGCTGGACTTCAACGTAGGTGTCTTCTTCCTGTTGGCAGCTTCGAGCATAGGCGTAGTGGGTATCCTGCTGGCCGGCTGGGGTTCGAACAATAAGTTCTCACTGATCGGTGCTATGCGAAGCGGTGCACAAATCATCAGTTATGAATTGTCTGTCGGACTTAGTATTCTCACAATGGTGGTCCTGATGGGTACCATGCAGTTTTCTGAGATTGTGGAAAGTCAGGCTAACGGATGGTTTATCTTCAAAGGACACATCCCGGCCCTGATCGCTTTCGTTATCTATCTGATAGCCGGCAACGCAGAATGTAACCGTGGTCCGTTCGACCTTCCCGAAGCGGAAAGTGAACTGACGGCAGGATACCATACCGAGTATTCGGGTATGCACTTCGGCTTCTTTATCTGGCCGAATACCTGAATATGTTCATCGTAGCTGCCGTAGCTACCATCTTCCTGGGAGGCTGGATGCCGCTGCACTTGTCGGGCTGGACGGATTCAATGCAGTGATGGATTATATTCCGGGATTCATCTGGTTCTTCGGAAAGGCATTCTTCGTAGTGTTCCTGCTGATGTGGATCAAATGGACTTTCCCGCGTCTGCGTATTGACCAGATACTAAACCTGGAATGGAAATATTTGGTACCAATTTCAATGGTCAATCTGGTAATCATGGTATTAATCGTAGTCTTCGGACTGCACTTCTAACCCGGAGGGCTGAAAGATGAAAAATGAAGAATATACATATCTAGGGGCCTGATGCAAGGCATCGGCTCCCTGCTGACGGGTATGAAAACCACCATCAAGGTATATTTTCGAAAGAAAGTGACCGAACAATACCCGGAGAACCGCGCCGAACTCAAAATGTTCGACCGCTTTCGCGGTACATTGAACATGCCTCACAACGAAAACAATGAGCACCGTTGTGTAGCCTGTGGGTTGTGTCAGATGGCATGCCCCAATGATACCATTAAAGTGACCAGCGAAACCATTGAAACCGAAGAGGGCAAAAAGAAGAAAATACTGGCAAAGTATGAATACGACCTTGGTTCGTGTATCTTCTGCCAGCTCTGTGTCAACGCTTGCCCACACGACGCAATCACCTTCGACCAGGTATTTGAGCATGCCGTATTCGACCGGACCAAACTTGTCCTGCAACTCAACCGCGAAGGAAGTAAAGTAATCGAAAAGAAAAAAGAATAAAAGAATATGGGACTTACACTTGAAACAGTAGTATTCTACTTTCTGGCAGTGTTCATCATTGCCATGTCCATACTGACAGTGACCACGCAGCGTATCGTGCGTTCGGCCACTTACCTGCTGTTCGTGCTTTTCGGCACAGCAGGTATCTACTTTCTGTTAGGATACACTTTCCTCGGATCGGTACAGATCATGGTCTATGCCGGAGGTATCGTGGTGCTCTATGTATTCTCCATCCTACTGACGAGTGGAGAAGGCGACCGGGCCGCTCACCTGAAACGAAGTAAATTCCTGGCAGGGCTTGTCACTACGATTATAGGTGCAATCCTGGTGCTCTTCATTACACTGACACACAAATTTGTGCCGACAAGCGATCCGGAACCTGTAGAAATCAGTATCAAGACCATCGGACATGCTTTGTTAAGCAGTGGTAAATATGGATATGTATTGCCTTTTGAAGCAGTCAGCATTCTGTTGCTGGCCTGTATCGTGGGCGGATTATTAATTGCACGTAAAAGATAGGACGATATGATGATACACATGGAATATTACCTGGTGGTTTCTACCATCATGATGTTTGCGGGAATATATGGGTTCTTCACCCATGCCAACACACTTGCTATCCTCATCTCTGTAGAACTGATGCTGAATGCTACAGATATCAACTTTGCCGTATTTAACCGTTTCCTTTTTCCGAGAGCTCGAAGGGTATTTCTTTGCCCTGTTCTCCATTGCCATCTCGGCAGCGGAAACGGCTATCGCTATCGCCATCATGATTAATATTTACCGGAATATACGTAGTATTCAAGTAAAGAATCTGGATGAATTAAAGTGGTAAATACGTCATTATGATCATAGAAATAATAACTAAATTATGGAATATACAATTCTGATCCTTCTTCTCCCCTTCCTCTCCTTCCTGGCATTAGGGATAGGAGGCAAGTGGATGAGCCACCGAACAGCGGGCACCATAGGCACGCTGGTATTGGCAGCAGTGACAGTACTCTCGTACGTCACGGCCGTACATTACTTCTCGGCACCCCGTCTGGCAGACGGAACGTTTGCCACACTCATTCCTTATAACTTTGAATGGCTTCCGTTCACGGAAACACTAACGTTCAACCTGGGCATTTTGCTCGACCCCATCTCGGTGATGATGCTGATCGTAATTTCTACAGTCAGCCTGATGGTACATATCTACTCTTTCGGCTATATGAAAGGCGAACGGGGATTCCAGCGCTACTACGCATTCTTATCCTTATTCACCATGTCTATGCTCGGACTGGTAGTGGCAACCAACATTTTCCAGATGTACTTATTCTGGGAGTTGGTAGGTGTATCTTCTTACCTCCTGATCGGTTTCTACTATACCCGTCCGGCTGCTATTGCCGCCAGTAAAAAAGCATTCATCGTGACTCGCTTTGCCGACCTGGGCTTCCTGATCGGTATCCTGATATACGGATACTACGGAGGTACTTTCGGATTTACTCCCGACACAGTTTCAATGTTGAGCGGTGGCGCCGGTATGTTACCTCTGGCACTCGGGCTGATGTTTGTCGGCGGTGCCGGCAAGAGTGCCATGTTCCCGTTGCATATCTGGTTACCGGACGCCATGGAAGGTCCGACTCCCGTCAGTGCACTGATTCATGCCGCCACCATGGTAGTAGCCGGCGTTTACCTGGTGGCACGCATGTTCCCGCTTTTCATCGAATATGCTCCGGACGTACTCCACCTGATTGGTTGGGTAGGTGCTTTCACCGCTTTTTATGCTGCCAGCGTGGCTTGCGTACAGAGTGACATCAAGCGTGTACTTGCTTTCTCGACCATCTCACAAATCGGATTTATGATCGTGGCACTGGGTGTTTGTACCTCTTCCGATCCGCATCACGGAGGGTTGGGATACATGGCCGGCATGTTCCACCTTTTCACACACGCCATGTTCAAGGCCTTGCTCTTCCTGGGTGCAGGCAGCATTATCCATGCCGTTCACTCCAACGAGATGTCGGCTATGGGAGGATTACGCAAATACATGCCGATCACGCATATCACCTTCCTGATAGCTTGTCTCGCCATTGCAGGTATTCCTCCGTTCTCGGGTTTCTTCTCCAAAGATGAAATTCTGGCAGCTTGCTTCCAGTATAGCCCGACAATGGGTTGGGTGATGACCGTCATCGCAGCTATGACCGCCTTTTATATGTTCCGTCTCTACTACGGCATCTTCTGGGGTGGCACAGCACCGGGGCAAAAGTCGACAAGCGATGGTACAAGCCACGTACATACTCCCCACGAATCTCCCCTGACCATGACTGTTCCGTTAATCTTCCTGGCCGCCGTCACTTGCGTGGCCGGTTTTATTCCTTTCGGACATTTCATCAGCTCCAACGGTGAATCGTATACCATCCATCTTGAGACATCAGTAGCCGTCACAAGTGTAGTGATTGCTGTGGCGTCCATCGTCCTGGCCACTTGCATGTACCTGCGTCAGCAGCAACCTCTGGCAGATAAACTTGCCAAACGTTTTGCCGGACTGCACCGTGCAGCCTATCATCGTTTCTACATCGACGAGGTGTATCAGTTCATCACACACCGGATTATCTTCCGTTGCATCTCTACACCGATCGCCTGGTTCGACCGCCACGTGGTAGACGGATTCTTCAACTTCATAGCCTGGGGTACCCATGCTACAAGCGATGAGATACGGGGATTGCAAAGTGGACGTGTACAGCAATACGCTTATGTATTCCTGCTCGGAGCGCTGATACTTATCTTAATATTAATCTTATAAAGCACAAAAGATATGAACTTTTTATCCTTATTCGTACTCATTCCTCTGCTGATGCTTGGCGGGTTATACCTTGCCAAAAGCATTAAGGCCATCCGTGGAGTGATGGTAGCGGGAAGTACGGCGTTGCTGATCCTGAGTGTTGTGCTGACGTTCCTTTATTTGGGCGAGCGCCAGGCAGGAGCTACAGCCGAGATGTTGTTCCGTGCCGATACGGTATGGTATGCACCGCTTCACATAGCCTACTCGGTGGGAGTAGACGGAATATCGGTAGCGATGCTGCTGCTTAGCGCTGTCATCGTGTTCACTGGCACCTTTGCCTCCTGGAAGTTGCAGCCGCTGACAAAAGAATATTTCCTGTGGTTCACCCTCCTGTCGATGGGAGTATTCGGTTTCTTTATCTCCATCGACTTATTCACCATGTTCATGTTCTACGAAATCGCATTGATACCGATGTACTTACTCATCGGTGTATGGGGTTCGGGACGCAAAGAATATGCAGCCATGAAGCTGACCCTGATGCTAATGGGTGGTTCGGCATTCTTGCTGATCGGTATTCTGGGTATCTTCTTCGGTGCCGGCGGAACAACCATGAACATTCTTGAAATAGCTCAACTGCATAACATTCCGTTTGCGCAGCAATGCATCTGGTTTCCGCTCACTTTCCTGGGATTCGGTGTGCTGGGAGCACTCTTTCCCTTCCATACCTGGAGTCCTGACGGTCATGCCTCGGCACCAACTGCTGTCTCTATGCTGCATGCCGGCGTATTGATGAAGCTCGGAGGCTACGGTTGTTTCCGCATCGCCATGTACCTGATGCCGGAAGCTGCAAACGAACTGGGTTGGATCTTCCTGATCCTGACAGGTATCTCCGTTGTATACGGTGCTTTCAGTGCTTGCGTACAGACAGACCTGAAGTACATCAACGCATACTCTTCCGTAAGCCACTGCGGCCTTGTGCTCTTCGCTATCCTGATGATGAACCAGACAGCAGCTACCGGAGCGGTGCTTCAGATGCTCAGCCACGGATTAATGACAGCTCTGTTCTTCGCCCTCATCGGTATGATATACGGACGTACCCATACCCGTGACGTACGCGAGCTGAACGGACTGATGAAAGTGATGCCGTTTCTCAGTGTCTGCTATGTGATTGCCGGACTTGCCAACCTGGGTCTTCCGGGACTTAGCGGCTTCGTAGCCGAGATGACTATCTTCGTCGGTTCATTCCAGAACTTCGATGTATTCCATCGTACACTGACCATCATCGCTTGCTCGTCCATCGTGATCACGGCAGTCTATATCCTCCGACTGGTAGGTAAGATTCTATATGGAACGTGTACCAACAAACATCATCTGGCACTGACGGATGCAACCTGGGACGAGCGCTTTGCCGTCATCTGTCTCATCATTTGTGTCGCCGGACTGGGTATGGCTCCTTTCTGGGTCAGCCACATGATTGGCGAGAGTGTATTGCCCGTTGTTTCACACTTAATACCCTAAAAGAAGATGGATTATTCACAATTTCTATATATGAAAGAGGAGCTGTCACTGATAGCAGTTATCCTCATCCTGTTTGTTGTCGACCTGTTTACCTGTCCGGACCAAAAAGGTGCCACTCCTAAGGTGAACGTCAGGTCGCTCACCTTGCCGGCTGTGATCCTGATGACCCTCCACACCGTAATCAACCTCTTTCCCGGAACTCCGGCAGAGGCTTTCGGCGGAATGTATCAGTACACACCGATGCAAACCATCATCAAGGCAGTGCTCAACGTAGGTACCATCATCGTGCTACTGATGGCCCATGAATGGTTGAAACGCGAAGACACCCGCATCAAGCAGGGAGAGTTCTATGTACTGACACTCTCTACCCTGCTGGGTATGTACTTTATGATTTCTGCGGGACATTTCCTGATGTTCTTCATCGGATTGGAAATGGCAAGTATCCCGATGGCCGCACTGGTGGCATTCGATAAATATCGTCATCACTCCGCAGAAGCAGGTGCCAAGTACATCCTGACCGCACTGTTCTCAAGTGCATTGCTGCTATTCGGTCTTTCAATGATATACGGTACGTCCGGTACGCTCTATTTCAATGACCTCCCCGGACACATCACAGGCAATATGCTTCAGATTATGGCATTCGTGTTCTTTTTTGCCGGCATGGGATTCAAAATCTCATTGGTTCCTTTCCACCTCTGGACAGCCGACGTATACGAAGGAGCGCCTACAGCCGTAACCTCTTATTTAAGTGTGATTTCCAAAGGATCGGCAGCTTTCGTGCTGATGACCATCCTGATGAAAGTGTTCGCACCGATGGTGGCACAATGGCAGGAAGTGTTGTTCTGGGTAACCATTGCTTCCATCACCATTGCCAACCTCTTTGCTATCCGCCAACAGAACCTGAAACGTTTCATGGCATTCTCCGCTATCTCCCAAGCGGGATACATCATGCTGGGTGTCATCGGAGGTAGTGAAATGGGAATGACTGCCCTGGTTTATTATGTACTGGTTTATCTGGCAGCAAACTTAGGCGTATTTGCAGTCATCTCAATTGTGGAACAACGTAGCAACAAAGTGGAGATAGACGACTATAACGGACTGTACAAGACCAATCCCAAACTGGCTTTTATCATGACCCTTGCCCTGTTCTCACTGGCCGGTATCCCTCCGTTTGCGGGTTTCTTCTCAAAGTTCTTCATTTTCATGGCTGCATTCAACAGCGGATTCCATCTATTGGTATTCATTGCCCTGATCAATACAGTCGTATCGCTTTACTACTACTTGCTGATTGTAAAGGCCATGTATATCAATCCCAATGAAGAACCGATCCCCACTTTCCGCAGTGATAACTACACCAAAGTGAGTCTCGTACTTTGTACTTTGGGTATCATAGCTCTGGGTATTGCAAGTTGCATCTATCAGGGAATTGACAAGTTCTCATTCGGAATGGGAATGTAAAAACGGTAAACGATCAGCTATAAACAACAAACGGTGAACAGGCATACAATATAGTATGTGTTGTTCACCGTTTGTTGTTTATAGCCGGACCGTCTATCAATCGTTAACGATTGACTGTTCGCTGTTAATATAGGGAATGGTGAACCAGAAACGGGACCCTTTCCCTTCTTCCGAGTCCACTCCTATGACGCCGCCCAGCTGCTCCACAATACTTTTACAGATGGAGAGTCCGAGCCCGGTTCCGTGAATAAAGCTGTTCAGCTTCACAAAGCGTTCAAAGATATGCGTCAGTTGCTCTTTAGAGATTCCGATTCCCGTGTCGCTTACATAAAACTCCACACCCTCTTCCTTCTTTTCATATCCCACATGGATGCTGCCCGAGGAGGTAAACTTCAGGGCATTGTTCACGAAATTGGAGATGACCTGATGCAACCGGTTCCGGTCACTTATCACAGTGCAATCCGAAGGATGCGGATCGAATACTAATTCAACTCCCTGGGGAACCTTTATCTGAGAGCTGCGAACGATATCTTCACAAAGCATATTCACATCCGTCTCCCCGTAGGTGAACTCAAACGTACCGGCCTCAATCTTCGATAAGTCCAGGATGTCCGAGATCAGCTGCAGCAGCAAGTCATTATTCTCTTGTACGATCTTGATGTATTCGCAGCGTTCCTCCATGTCTTCCGTATCGACCAAGAGGCCCGAGAAACCGACAATCGCATTGAGTGGTGTACGTATCTCGTGACTCATATTCGCCAGGAAAGCGCTCTTCAGCCGATCCATGGTTTCCGCTTTCTCTTTCGCCTCGATAAGCATGGCTTCCGTCTCCTTCAGTTCCGTAATATCATAATTAATGCCGATAATCTCCACCTCCCCATGCTCCGGTTCAAACTTGGTCACTACCACATTCATCCGTACCCAGTTCCACTCGTTGGTAGCGCCGGGTTTCAGGATACGCATTTCGCTACGGAAGTCCTTCTCTTCACCCGCCAATACCTTCTCGTAAAAGTCAAAGACCTTCTGCCGGTCTTCAGGATGCATCTTATCATAAACGCCCACAACGGATGAAAGCGGAATATCCTCCGTCTCACCCATATTCTTAAACCACTGTTTGATGGCATAGCCACGTTTACTCAGCAGGTTCAGTTTGGCATAACCTACTTTTGCATAGTCCGATATCAAAAGGAAGAAGTTCTCAAAATCACGGATACGGTTAATGGCATCGATACGCTCCGTATTATCGATGTTGATCAGCACATAGCCGTTGAAGTTCCCTTGGCTGTCAAAGAGTTTACTGACCTTTGTATACAGCTCAATTATATTACTTTTATCGGAATGGTAGTAATCGGAAGCCTTATTAAAAGAGTAGTTCAGTCTGAAATCGACCAGGTCTTCGTTCCGTACCCGTTCTCTGATTTCAAGAGGCACATTCGGATTCTCAAAGAAATTGACTCCCATTACATCGGCTTTATCTTTTACACCAAAGGTTTCCATATCCCAGTTGTTCAAGTCGAGCAAATTGCCATCCTTATCGTAAATCTCCACTCCCGCGGGAATATTGGCAAAGATATTCTTGAAAAGCTTCTCACTGCGATCCAAAGCCCTATGGGCACGAATCGTCTCCGTAGAGTCCAGAAACAGAGCGACCACCTCGTCCTTTTCCGGAGAATACACGATGCAATGGGAACTGCGCTGGGTGCGATGGAAGTAGACATCAGTCTCTTTGTGCACACTGCCCTCCATCACATCGAGAAGATAATCCACCTTGGCCTTAAAGTCCGCATGCAACTCGCTGGCAAGGCATCCCACGTAATCGGAAAGAGGCATTCCTATGAGTTCCGAACTCAAATCATTGGCATCGGCTATCCGGTAATCACAAGGTAGTCCGGCAGCATCCCGGACCATAGTCATACGTATATACCCCATCGGCATGAAGCGGAACAGATTACGCAAAAAAGAACGTTCGCGCACAGCTTCGTCTTTCGCTTTACGCAGCTCGATACAGATGCTGATGATATTGGCAAGAGACGATAACCATTGGAAGTCTTCATTATTCCAGTTGCGATAATTCTTCACCAGATCGATCCCCATATACCCCCATACATGTTCGCCGGCTATCAGCGGAGTGATCATCAGTGACTTGATGTTCTGGCGGTTCAGGATCGCATATTCCGCTTTTGCATGTTTCGGAAGCTGGTCCAATGAATCCAGTATCACCGGTTTACCCGACAGGGTCTGCTGCCTCCACCAAGGTAAACTGTCAGTCGGGATACGTTGCAGGCTATCGATCTCCGGCAACACTCCTTCGGCCACCACCTCGTAGGTACAGTCCTGATAGCGGTAATATTCATCATATTCAAAGATATACACGCGTCCCCCATGAAAAAGATCGAGGATATCCTTCAATATCTCCATGATACAGAGGTCCACACTATCATCTTTGAGAAAGCGTAAGAGTGAATGGGAAATGGAGTTCTGCCTGTACAGCAAGTCGTTGACACGCTCCAGAACCCGCTCGGAAGTATCATTGGGAGCTTCTACCCGCTGCATGATACCGAATGAAACGACTCCCCTGCCCGGTATTTCTTCACGCTCCCCCAAACGGGTGTGCAACCACACGATTCCCTCTTTGGAGTGAATAGGGAAAGTCTGTTCATAAAACTCCCTATGGATGGAAGCATTGAACTCCCGGACTATCTGTTCCTGATAATCCTCACGTACCCGTCTCCTGAAGTCCGTAAAAGATATGGTATTTCCTTCAAGTCCCAATAAATCGCAGAGGTATTCTGAGCATACATAATGCCCGGCTGTGAAATCAGCTTCCCACCATCCGAGTTGCGCCATGGAGGCCATTTGCCGAAATCGTTCAATATCGTTATCCATAAAAGTAGTTTACAGTGGTATATGTTTGTTTGCTGTAAGTACGCAAATTTAAGAAATTATCCATTCACACCAAGAGAATGGATTAAATATTTGTGGCAAGCAGACGCTGAGAGCAGCACTGCGGAAAGGGTACACAGGAATGTAACACAGATGTTAACGAATCGTATAGGGCATGTATCACCCCCGTAACCTGAATCGTGCAACTTTGCACCGACAGAAAAACGTAGATAAAAAGACATGAAACAACAAATCGGGAGACTTCTCTCCACTCTTCTTCTCGCAACATTTTCCTTAGGAATCACAGCAGGGGTCATCCAGGGAACCATCATTGATAAACAGACCAAAGAACCCCTGACCGGAGCTACCGTACAGATTGCCGGAACCACGACCGGAACCGTAGCCGATGTAGACGGTAACTACACACTGACGCTAAGCAACGGCACCTATACCATTGAAGTGAAATATATAGGATATAAAACACTCCGGATGAATGAAGTGAAAGTGAAAGCCGATGCGACACTGAACTTTGAACTGGAAGTAGACGCGCAAACGCTGGACGCCGTCACCGTAGTGGCCCGGAAAAACCTGGAAGGCGAAAAGGCTTTACTGCAAGAGAGACAGAAAGCAACGCTTGCCATCGAAAACATGGGAGCCAAAGAGATGACCCTGAAAGGTATATCGAACGTACAGGACGGAGTCAAGAAAATAACCGGTATCTCCATTGCAAGCGCCGGACAGCTGATAGTACGCGGACTGGGTGACCGGTACAGCACGACCACCCTGAACGGTTTGCCCATCGCCTCGCCCAACCCGGACAACAAGCTGATTCCGCTCGACCTCTTCCCGGCCTCTACCGTAAAGAACATCACCGTCAGTAAAGTATATGCCGCCGGAGCCTTTGCCGACTATTCGGGCGCACATATCGACATCAGCACCAAGGAGAACACGGGAAGTGACTTTTTCTCCATCGGCTTCAACGTGGGCGGACGCTTCAACACTGTCGGAAAAGATTTCTATTATAGCGACCGGAAAGGCGGACTCTTCAGTACGGGAAACCTCAGGAATAAAGACCGGATTCTGGCTATGGGTAAAAGCGAGTTCCGCGATTATGCCCGCAACAATGACCCGTTCGGCACAAACTTCGCCATCAGCAAGCACCGTTCACTACCCGAATTCGGTGGTAACCTGGGAGGAGGCAAGAGCTGGACACTCCCCAACGGAAACCGTCTGAGCGTGCTTGCCTCGGTAGGTGTCAGCAACGAAAACCAAATCTTGAAAGACGCCTACGTGACCACTATGACCGCTCAGGGCACACACCTCGACAAGTTCAATTATGACAGTTATTCCAGCGCACTGAAAATAGCCGGATTGGGCAACATCGGCTACTCGTTCCGGCAGGCGGACCACATCAACTTCACCGTGTTCTATGCACGCAATGCCATCAACGACTACATGTCCCGCGAGGGGATCGATGCCGAAAAGAACAACATCACATCGAGCAACAGCGTTTTCCATGCCTACTCACTACTGAACAACCAGTTGCTGGGACACCACGAACTGACTTCTCAGTGGGATGTAAACTGGAGCGCTTCGTACGGACTGACCAACAGTGACGAACCGGATCGCCGGCAGGTGGTCTTCTTCCGTAACGAAGGCAGCGATAAGCTGAACCTCTTTAAACTCAACCAGACTACCAACCGCTACTTCGGAGAACTGCAAGAGAGAGAGATTGTAGGAGATCTGCGCACCTCGTACAAATGGGGAGATGCGAACCTGATTCGTGTGGGAGGTACTTACAAAAGCAAAAAACGCGACTTTGAAAGCGTGAACTTCTACTACGATATCAATGCCTTGAACGCTGACGTCACCAACATTTATGATACCAACGGATATCTGAATCAGGAAAACATAGCCAACGGGACGATAAAAGCCAACATCGATGCACAGCCCCGTTACAACTACTACGCCGGAATGGATGTGTGGGCAGGGTTTGCAGAAATAGAGTACTACCCGATGGAATCTCTGTTGGTCAACGTGGGACTGCGCTACGAGCAGGCCAAACAATGGGTACGCTATTGGACGGACGGCGGACAGGAGAAGAAAACGAACCTGGACAAAGGCGACTTCTTCCCGGCACTGAACCTGAAGTACAGCCTGAACGAAACCAACAGCCTGCGCCTCTCCGTATCACGCACTGTCACCCGCCCTTCATTTATCGAAATGGCTCCGTTCCTCTACCAGGAATCTTACGGAAGTGCCTATATCCGCGGTAACAACGAACTGAAGAACGCTTATAATTATAACATCGACCTGCGCTATGATTTCTTTCCGAAACGCAACAACGGGGATATGTTCTCTGTCACGGGTTATTTCAAAAAACTGAAATCGCCGATTGAACAGACTCAGGAGTCTTCGGGCGGCACAGTGATCCGCTCTTTCCGCAACGCCGAAGACGGAATAGCCACAGGAGTGGAAATAGAATTCCGCAAAGAACTGTTCAAGAACTTCCGTATCGGAGCCAACGGTTCATACATGTACACAAACGTCATATTGCCCGAAGGCGGGGTATATACCGACTCGGAACGCGCTCTGCAAGGAGCCTCTCCGTTCCTGATCAATGCAGATCTCAGCTACACTCCTCAACTGAGAGGAGAAAGCGACCTGACACTGGCACTGGTTTACAATGTGCAAGGCCCGCGCATCGAGACAGTAGGTATCTACGGAACAGGTAACATCAAGCAACAAACCCTGCACACGATGGACTTCATAGCAAGCTATGCCATCAACAAACACCTGAGCCTGCGCCTGCAGATGAAAGACTTGCTGAACAGTACCATCCGCTTCAAACAGGAGCTGCCGGCAACGGGACAAAAGGTGGAAGTAGAATCATTCCGTCCGGGAACCCATGCAGAAATAGGAGTCTCGTACAGATTCTAAAGCTCGCCACAGGGCCACACAGAGTATTTATATGAATAATCAAACAGATAGTATAAACCTAAAACAGTATGAATATGAAAACGAATTATCTAAAACTCAACTCTTGGGCCGTAGCAGCCCTGATGGGAATGTGTTCACTTGCAGCTTGTAGTGACGACAACAGCGGCGAAGGCGGCGGAAACGGCGACAGCGAAGAGGTGATCGCCAACAACGGAACACTGAAAGGAAGCGTAGACGGGTCGAAAACCGTCATCCTGACCAAAGGCTACAACTTCTCCCTTGACGGAGAATATATCGTCAAAGCCGGTTCTACCCTGAAGATCGGCGAAGGTGTGACAATCAGCGCCAAAAGCGATGATGCCACCATCGACTACATCCTCGTGGAACAGGGAGCCAAGATCGAAGCGGTAGGTACTGCCTCCGCACCGATTGTCATGACTGCCGATACCAAAGAACCGGGAGCATGGGGCGGCATCCACATTTGCGGCAAAGCCCCGATCAACATCGGATCGACCGGTAAATCGGAAGTCGGAGATGCCGCTTACGGTGGTTCCGATCCGGCGGACAACTCGGGTATCCTGAAGTACATTCGCCTGGAATACGCCGGATACAAGTTCACTACGGAAAAGGAGTGTAACGGCTTCACCTTCTATGGTGTAGGAAACGGTACGACCCTCGAATACCTCGAAGCATACAAAGGTACCGACGACGGCTTCGAATGGTTCGGAGGTACGGTCAATGCCAAATATCTGGTATCGGTGAGCAACAGCGACGATTCATTCGACTGGACAGAGGGATGGAGCGGAAAAGGGCAGTTCTTTGTCGCCTACCAGGAAGATCCCGCCACTTTGGGATATACATGCGACTGCCTGATCGAGGCCGACAACTATGACAAGAATATGGATGCCGCTCCGATCTCATGCCCGACACTGGCCAACCTGACACTGATAGGCGCCAACAACGACGAAGGCAAAAGAGGCATCCGCCTGCGTGCCGGAACTCAGGCCAAGATCTACAATGCACTCGTTACAGGCAAGGCCAATAACCTGACTACCGAAACAGAACAGACCGAGAAATTCCTGATCGACGGTCCTTCGGTACTGAACTACATCGCTATCGCGGGAGATATCAAGGCAAGCGGTGACGGCGGTTACTCTTCTGCCCTGTTCACAGCCGAAGGCAATCACAATGCCATCAACCAGACTTTGAACTTCAGCAATATCTTTATCGGAACACAGGACGGAGGAGCCGACCTGTCAGCAGACAGCTTCTTTGAAAAAGCGGCTTATAAAGGTGCAGTGAAAGCAGACAATGAATGGACCAAAGGTTGGACCAAGTTATAAATCACGTATACACTCACAGAATGAAGCACCGGACAGTCCTGCTGGCCCGGTGCTTTACCTGTTTTTCAAACTATGGACAGATACAGACTAAAGATTATCGCATTGACAGCACTGGTGTGCCTGACCGGCAGCAGCTGTACGGACGACGAGAACAACGGACAGGGCAATAACATTATTTATGGTGAGAATATCATCGGAAACGGAGAACAGACCTTCGAGATAAAAGATCATCAATACCTGAAACGGGGCACTTACCTGATGAAGGGATGGTGTTACGTCACTTACGGTTCGACGCTGACCATTGAAGCGGGCACCGTTATCAAAGGAGACAAGGAAACCCGCGCCGCCCTGATTGTAGAACCTGGCGGGAAACTGATTGCCAGGGGAACGGTAGATGCTCCCATCGTATTCACCTCCGAAATGCCCACCGGGAAACGAAAACCGGGTGACTGGGGAGGATTGATTTTATGTGGTTATGCCCGGAACAATGAAGACATCATGCAGATAGAGGGAGGCCCGCGTACCATGCACGGAGGTCCGAACAACGCGGATAATTCGGGCGTCCTGAGCTACGTCCGTGTAGAGTTTGCGGGATATCCGTTCAAGAAAAACCAGGAGATCAACGGCATCACCTTCGGTTCGGTAGGAAACGGCACGCAAATAGACCACCTGCAAGTATCGTATGCCAACGACGATGCCTTCGAATGGTTCGGCGGAACGGTTCATGCGGAATATCTGGTGGCCTATCACTGCTGGGACGACGATTTCGACATAGACAACGGCTATAGTGGCACATGCCGGCATCTGCTGGGCATCCGCCATCCGCGAATAGCGGACATCACAGGTTCTCATGCCTTCGAATGCAGCAATAATGGCACGAACACTCCTGCGACACCTACCACAGCCGCCACCTTTGAAGATGTCACGATCTATGGCCCTGCCTCAGGGGATGCCTCGTTCGTAAATCATCCCGACTTTATCAATGGCGGCGGCCTCCGGCCGAGAATGAAAGCATGCTCGGGCTATTCGGCGCGGCACTGTATATGGGCAACAACACATCGGTGACTTTCCGGAACTGCCGGATCAGCGGATATCCGTCGGACATGGAGGGCACACCGGCCTCAGCGGATAACGTAGTATTCAGCGAAAGGGAAGAAACCGGTTATCCGGAGTGGACCCAAGGATGGTGTAACTTCAACCCGCAAGAGACAGAGTATTGAATTCACCACAGAGTCTTATTCATTGCCTTAGCTTAACAGAGCGGTTTTGACATTCTGTCCAAATGATATTTCAATCCTCTCAGATTGCTTTCTTTCGGCCCGAGGGAAAGGCACTCTGCGAAAAACGCCTCCTATGGCAATCCGGTATGATTGCTTTCGTAGGCCAAACAAGCCAAAGACAAACAAAACCGCACTACTTTACAGAGGACAGGCAACCGATAGACAGTGATACCCCTCTAAACACAACTTTTTATCACTTCCGCTTTGTTCATCTCAGAGTAGTAACCGGAAAGATTCCGTCCACTTTTGAGCCTCCGATCGGAAACAATAGGAGTAATCCGGAAAAACATTAGGAGATATTTCGAAAAGAAGTAAGCATTTTCGGGAAACGCTTACTTCTTTCGGAGCAAATGCTTGCTTCTTTTCTCCGAAACTCCGGCCTATTCTCATCAAATCCCGGCTTTCGGAGCCCCGGACCTTGGCTTTCCGGAGCAGAAAGTCCTTTTGTCGGGCTTTTCTTCTCCCAGACGGACCTGAAAAAAGAAATGCGCTGTTTGCCAAACAGCGCATTTCATATCTTTTTGAAAGAAGAATCGAATATAATCTATCAGAATGATTCATAAAAGGAGTTACTGTTAGCGACGATCGCTATACACTCCATCTCGATCAGCCAGGCAGGCCGGCATACAGCAGCAACAACAAATTGTATCGGTGTATCAGGAAAGCGTTTGGCAAACAAAGCGCGCACAACCGGATAATCCGAAGCGTCCCGCAGATAAACAATCATCTGCGCCACATCCTCAAAACCGGCTTTGCCCTCTTCGAGCAACTTCTCTACATTTTCCCACATCCGCCGGGTCTGTTCCCGGACATCACCTACATGAACCACTTCACCGCGATGATCGATACTCGCCGTACCGCTGATAAAGAGATGACGACGGTCGCCATACTCCACGGAAGTTCCCCGTTCGAAAGTCACTCCATACAAGGCTGTCGGGCTGAGATGAGACAGCGCATGCAGGTAAGTCACCTGTCCCGGCTGCAATCCTTTTACCGCATAGGCATCAAACAGCACATGTATCTTCGGATCGGCATGCCGTCCCTCTATGCCGGTACTGGCTATATAATGGGTCGATTCGGTCAGTCCCTGCCCCAGAAAGTTTTCACGGCGTGCCTTGACAATGCCGGCATAATTCACATCCACGTTCTGCACAAAGATCCAGGTACGGATGCAATCGGAAGCCAGCGTACAGCCTTTTCCTACCAGATCGGCTTCATAAGATTTCAACAAGGTTTTCATCTGCCGCTCCGATTTGCCGCAAGACACACCCGCACCGGCTGTCCAGTAATGCTTGTAAGCGACATTCGGTTCGGAGGTCAGATAGACCCACAAAGCAATCTTACTTCCATCCAACGGGGGCTGTTGCACGACAGAGACAGCGCACGACGGCTCTTTCTGCAAGACAACCTGCAAAGCCTCCCACTGATTGGCGGCATCACTCAGGAAGTAACGGCAAAACACGGGTACCATTCCCCTGATTTTCACCTTCCTGCTCAGTATCCTATGGTATGCTTTACGAATGGCCGTCAGCTGCTCTTCATAACTCCCCGCTTCCGGATCGACATGAAACATCAAATGCGCCTCTCTCGTTCCTCCCTCACCCCCAAAAAGGGAATATTCAACAGTAGTCCTTAAATACTCTATTCTATGTTTTCTGTATTCCATATTCTTACTCATATTTTATTTCACTTTAACTCGCTCCTTCGACATCAGCCCTTTGGCCATCTCCCGCTTGTCCCATTGCACCGGAGCAGACACAAACTCGGGAACATTATACGAATAGATCAACTGATCGTAGAACGTATACGGATCTTGCTGAGGCAGCAGGAAAGGTTTCCCTATACGCCCCTGTCCGTCCACCGAGGAGATATAAAGGCGGGTGTACAACCCGTCACCTCTCCGGCTGCTGAACACAAACCAATGTGAATTGCTGCTCCAGTTGTGATAGCTTTCCGTGTCGTCACTGTTCACCTCCTCCAGGTTACGATAGGCTCCGGTCTTCAAATCCAGCAGCCAGAGATCGGCCTCTTTGTGCCAGATGGAGAAGTTCCCATAATCGGAAAGCGTGAACATCAGGTATTTTCCGTCGAACGAAGGTTTGGGGAAAGAGATACTTTTGTCCAGCGTGCGGGCTGAGATCAACGTATCGATCCGGTCGCCGAACGTTCCGTCTTCGGGATGGAAAGCAATGCTGCACAAGCTGTATTTCACGTCTTTGTATCGGACAGGCATCTCTTTCTGCCCGGCCGAACAGAAATAAAGCGTTCGTCCGTCGGGCGAGAATGCCGGAAAAGTTTCAAACGAAGCCGTACTCAGCAAAGGAGTAGTCAGTATCCGATGGGACCGGGGATGATAAACCACCACATCCGAAGCCTGGTCGAATACCTCTATCGGCTTCTTTCCTCCCAGATGAAAGGCCTGATTGGTTTTGTTCACCGAATAAGCAATGTATTCGCCCGAAGGATGCCAGTACGGATAGACACAGGCCGACAATTGCCCGTCGGCTTTGGTATCGAGAAATTCCAACCGATCTCCTGTGTCGATTACAGTGGCTCCATGCCCGCCTCTTACATGTACGCTCGACGGTGTGGGCTCCGTCCGGTTGAAAGCATGGCAATTGATGCAGGCGGCCGTCACCTGCGTGTTCTCAAATAAAGGAGTCTGGCGGAATGTTGAAAGTTCACGTTCGTAGATCCCCATCTTGCTGTACACTTCATATCCGGGTGCGAGCAAACGGTATACCAACCCGTAATCGATCGGGAAAGGACTGACATATATCGGAAACGGACGATACTCTTTCCACTTCTTCCCCTGGCGGACAGAGACTTTCACCTCGATGCTGTCTCCCTTATTACTTTCAAGAAGTTCGTGCCATTGCTTGGCGGGAATGTCTACCAATCTTCCATTCAGCCGTACAGGCTTTCCTTTCGTACCGGCAATCACGACATCAACCGCCTCTACCCCATCGTCCGTCACCCGGAAGTTAAGCGGGGCAATGGTAGAGGGAATGGTAACCCCGACATAATCGGGGAATATCGATGGCAATGTATCCACCCTGGCAGGGGATGTCACCTTCTCTTGACAAGCTGCAAACAAGAAGAGCAGCCCTATCATGCTAAAACAGTATTTTATCTTTTCCATCTTATCTAAAGTCTGCATAAAACCAATATGTATCTCCGAATCGGGCAGACAATGCATCTGCCGAACGGGCAGATGTGAAAATCTGTGCGTATTCTCTCAATCTATTCTCTGTCTGCGGGTCTATCTTCCAGGGAATTGTATCTGTTGCAGTGTGTTTACTCATAAGCCAATAGAACAACAACGCTTCCTGATAGCCCTTGGGAACGGAAGAATATCCCAGATCGGCTCCCAAAGGATAATAATGCACAAAACGTCCCACATCCTTCTTCAAGAGTGTACAAGCCATCAAATACTCATACGCCATCCGGTTGCGGGGATTTGCATGAAGCAGGAACTCCAATGTCATCTCCGGCAGGTCAAGGTTAAAGAAGAAATCGGTTCGCGGAGTAAGCCTCCTCAATCTCCCGTATTCCGGATGTGCATTGACCCGGTCTTCATCATTCAGGCAAGCCAGAGTTTCAGTAGCCCAATCTTTATAAAAGAGGGTATGCTGCAAGATACGCAGATACTTCCGGGCCACTTCGTACCTGCCATTAATCAAATTGGTCTCAGCAAGCCTTTTAAAACAACGCACACTCTTCCGGTAATCCGGAACGGCCTCCATAGCCTCGAAGACAAACTGCTGCGCCACATTGACCAATCCCAGGTAATAATAAGGTTCACCGGCTACCAAAGGAATGGTGAAGTCGTTGACAAATGACATCAGTAGTCCTTCCTTCCCCCGCTGGTAAAAACTAAACATACGTTCCGGCAGCTGCCCTTTCATTGCTAAAGCCAAATTGAGACAAGAAACCGACATCGGTGTATCGGGTGCTTTCTTTTCCGCCATCGCAATCACTTCATCCCATTCTTGCATGCGCACATGATAATCATACCCCATCACTTCCTCTTTATTCAACCCGATACCGTATTTGCCATACAGATTCAAAACAAACAACATCAGGATAAATTGCAGAACCCATGCTCCCGAGTAGTATCTCCAAGTCATCTTCTCGGGCAAACGAGCTACCAATAACGGTACCAGAATCACAGCCAGCCAGGCTATCACCTGCATTTGTGGAAAGACTAATGGAAAACGATAACTTCCGATCGCCCACAACAGGCGGTCGGCCGGATATGGAAATACAGCCAAGGATATCCAATAGGTCACTCCGGCAATTCCCAATGTACCTCCCACCAGAATCCACCAAGGCAGACGCCTACCGGCAAACCGGCAAAACTCAGTTATCCATATCAATGGAATGAAAAGCCATGCACATCCTCCCGCCAGCAGATAAAGCAGCGGAATGCCGACTCCCCAATAAATCAGGCGTATCCGCCTATTCTCAATAAATGTATATCCGATGAGTGCTCCCAGCACCATTCCCACAGAGATGGCTCCGGAAAGAAGAAAATTCTCGTCGCAGAACAGAATAAAGAAACATAAAGAAGGTAGCAGAGTAAGCGGATACCATGCCGGGTGTCCGCCCAGGCGGTTTGCAATCCAAACCATCAACCTGTGAATACCCCCTATTGCACCGGTCAAGATAGCGGCTCCCGCCCACGAATAATAATAGAATTGGGTGAGAAAGCCTCCCAGATAGTCCGCCATTCCCCCGGGATGGGATACTTGTTCGACAAAATAGTCGGATGTAAAGAGAAACATCTGGAATTGTTCCTGATAATGCAGATGGTAGGAGTAGTATACTCCGAAGAAAATGAAGACACCTGCTCCCAATAAGATGGACAAAAGCAGGTTTATTCTTTTGACGTGCTTGTTTTTCATATTCGGTAAATTGTGCCCAAAAGTACAAAAAGTTTGGAAAACAATCTAACGAAACAGGAAACAATACAGTTATTCGCCCAACAGCTCGATGCACATACGTCCGTTATGATAAGGACATTTCCAGAAGCCGGCCTTATCATCATCCCGGTTCAGGCTACCGTCGGCACGAAGGCTCCAGAACCATTCGCCATGCACATCGTCAGTCAAATGCCGTTTAATAAACTCCCAGCAGTCGATGGAATGTTGCAAAGCCCCTCGATCACCGAAATATCGGAACAGGTTATAGTATCCGACTACGGTTTCGGCTTGTACCCACCAATGGTAGTCGCCGTCGATGTGTCCGGTAGTGAGATTCTTTTCATATATCATTCCTCCGTCGGAAGTAAGTCCTTCGGATGCAGCCGCAGCTATCTTCTTTACAACAGGTTCTATCTCCGCAATGAGTCCGGCGTCTCCCAATACTCGGGCGGCTTCATGCAACAACCATGAGGCTTCGATATCATGTCCATAAGAGACGACCGGGTATTTGCTTTGCCAGTCGTTATCGAAAAAGAGTTGTAAATGGGATGTGTCCTTATCCAGTATCTTCTCTGTAAAAAGTCCTATCAGGTTGTAGAGCTGACGTTCCAGCCGTGCATCTTTCCAGACCCGGTACAGGTTGGTGTAAGGTTCGAGGATATGCAGATGGGTATTCATAGTCTTGCGTTCATTCGCATCTTTCTCGCTGAGGCGCATATCGGCTATTTCGTTCCATTCACGGGTAAGCGCTTCACAATAACCGTTCTTCAGCCCATCAAAGCTGTGGGACTCTATATCATTGAATAAACGGACGGCATACATCAATGCTTCCGGATCTCCAGTAGCCCGATGGAACTCGCTCAGTCCGTAAATGGCAAAGCCGATGGCATAAATCTGTTTCTTGGTATCCAGCGGCTCACCTCTATAATTGAGTGACCAGTAGACCCCTCCGAACTCGGAATCATAAAAGTGGTCGATAAGGTATCGTTTGGCACGGTTTGCCATCTCTTTGTACTCCTCTCTATCCAGCAGACGATAGGCAGCAGAATAAGTCCATAAAATACGCGCATTCAGAATAGCCCCTTTATCGGCCCGGGGCATTAATTCCTCCTGTCCGGTGATGCGTCCGTAAAATCCACCGTTCTCCTGATCTACCATCCGTTCCATCCAGTAAGGAAGAATACGGGTAGTAAGCTCTTTCTGCATTTCTTGTTTAAGAATCTCGTCCATATGATGTCTGAATTATGATTGAATAGCCTTTCTTCTCTTCTCCAACTCTGAAGTCACCTCTCTCATCTTCTTCTCCGACAGCGGATACATACTGATAAAAACGACGGACAGAACTGTTCCGACAGCGGGCAACCAGCTGAGAAACATCTTAATCCCATGAATAGCCTCTACACTCTGCACTTCGTTGGCACGAAAGCCGAAGTAAGCCAACAACCAACCGGTCAGTGCACTTCCGATAGCCCAACCGAACTTCTGGCTCATGGACGAAGACGAAAAGATCAGACCTGTAGCCCGGTTGCCGGTCTTCAGTTCCGAATAGTCAGCACAGTCGGCGTACATGGACCAGAGCAAAGGGAAAATACTTCCGGCACAGATACTGATCAGCACCTGAAAAAAAAATCAGGGTGATGTCTCCTTTCCCAAACCAATAAAAGATAACGGAAAGGAGAGTAGCCAGACTCATGGCTCCATGTATGTGTTTTTGCCAATACGGTTACTGACCGGAGCTGCAAGAATCACTCCACAATATTGGCAGCCTGTCCCACTGCCAGATAAAGGCCGCTCAGCACAAAAGAAACGCCAAAGAAGGAAACCGTGGAGTAATCCTCTTCCACAACAAAGTACTTGAAGTAATAAACCGTAGCTCCGTCACGAATAGAATTGAATACCAAAGCTGCCACTCCGGCTCCGAGCAGAATCCACCACGGACGGTTGTGAAGCAAATCTTTCAAATCGTCTTTCAGGGAGTTTTGTACTTCCCTGATCGGTTTTACCCGTTCACGTGTCAAGGCGAAACAAAGATAAAACAGAGCCCACACATCACAGCAATCACCACCACACTCAACATCCATCCCCGTTGCTCGTCTTCTGCACCACCAAACAGGTTGACCATCGGCATGAAGAGCAGCAAAGCAATAAAACTGCCGATATAGGCAAAAGTCATACGGTAAGTGGACAGGGTATTCCGTTCTTTCGGGTCAGGACTTATCACTCCCAGCAGTGAAGCATAAGGCACATTGATAGCCGAATATACCATCATCATCAAAGAATAGGTGATGTAGGCATAGACCAGTTTTCCGGTATCATTCAACTCCGGAGTGGTGAAAGTAAAAATACCAATCAGTGCAAAAGGAACGGCAAGATACAGCAGATAAGGACGAAATTTCCCCCAGCGGGTCTGTGTGCGATCGGCAATCACTCCCACGATCGGATCGAAAGCCGAATCCCATACCCGGGTAATCAGAAACATGGTTCCTACCACGGCAGCAGGCAAGCCGAATACATCGGTATAAAAAATCATCAGATAGGACCCGAACAGTTTCCAGAACATGGACGAAGCCATATCGCCCAGTCCGTAACCGATCTTCTCTTTCAGTGTAATCATGGCAGTCATTCTATTCTTGGTTTTCTTATTTCATCAATCTCAGATTTCGTTCAATCAGGTTTTTCAGTATCTCTACCGAAGCTGAGGAAGAAAAGCCGTCCTGAGGAGTGTGCAGGCAGTAATCCACCAACCGTTCGATAGTTGAGGTAGCTACATGCATACGGGTGTCCGACGAAGCATAGTAGATAAATACTTTTCCGTCATCGTCGGCTATCCAACCATTCGAAAAAAGCACATTCGACACATCCCCAATGCGCTCTTCTCCTACCGGAGCCATAAAGTACCCCGCCGGAGAAGCTATCAGCCGGGTGGGATCATCCAACGATGTCATATACATATACAATACATACCTGAGCCCGGCAGCACAATTGCGTACTCCGTGTGCCAGATGAAGCCATCCCTGAGGAGTCTTGATAGGATGCGGTCCTTCACCGTTCTTCACCTCCTTGATGGTATGATAATATCGTTTGTCGATGATCTTCTCTTCTCCAACCTCGGCATGGGTTATATCGTCAATCAATGCCCATCCGATACCACCTCCGCTACCGGTATCGATAAATCCGTCTTGCGGACGGGTATAAAGTGCATACTTTCCATCCACAAACTCGGGATGCAGCACCACATTACGTTGCTGACTCTTTGTTTTCAGATCCGGCAGACGTTCCCAATTTTTCAGGTCTTTGGTACGGGCAATGCCGGCAGTGGCTGTAGCTGACGATAAATCACCTATGGGAGCATTGTCATCGTGCCGTTCGGCACAAAAGATGCCATATATCCACCCATCTTCATGGGCAGTGAGACGCATATCGTATACATTGGTTGCAGGAACCACATCTTCGGGTAAGGTCACCGGATACTCCCAGAAGCGGAAATTATCAATACCGTTCGGGCTTTCGGCAACAGCAAAAAAAGATTTGCGGTCTGCTCCCTCCACTCTCACCAACATCAGGTACTTCCCATCCCACTTAATGGCTCCGGCATTCAACGTCGCATTCATACCGATACGTTCCATCAAAAAAGGATTCGTCTCCTCGTTCAGGTCGTATCGCCAGAAGACAGGAGTATGCGCTGCAGTCAGTACAGGGTAACGGTAACGCGTAATCACTCCGTTTCCCTCTTCTACCGGTTCATTCTTACGCATCAGCAGTGCTTCATGCCCGGCAAGCAATTTAGCAACTTTATCATTAAACAGACTCATAATGGACAGTGTTTTTATCGTTATTTATTTGATTTTCTATTTATAAAGGTTCTTCACGTCCGACACAAACAGAGTTTTCGGTTCACGGTAGAACTTCACAAAGTCATCGGCGGACACCTGTCCGGGATAAGGAGCATAATAGTGGTTTACCCTTTCACGTGCATTGCGCCACACCAACACATAACTGATAGGATACTTGCTGATTACCGGATAGAGAGTCTGTGTCCACCAGACAGAATCGGGAATAGCCTCGAAACCGGTTTCGGTAATGGCTATAGGCTTATCGTGCGCCTTACCTACTTCAGTCAGGATAGCAAGCGACTTATCCAATTGCTCCATATATTGTGTCCGGTCGAACTGATAGGTGTCAAAGCCCACCAGATCGATGATATCATCTCCCGGATAACGCTCCAGATAAGCAGTCGAATCTTTGGGTTCCGATCCCGGTGAATAAGCATAAAGCAGGTTCTTTACTCCCCGGGCATGCATACGATCATGCGTCATCCGCCAAAGAGCCTTATACTGGTCGGCCGTGCAAAGATTTTGTCCCCACCAGAACCAACTGCCGGTATGCTCGTGCCAAGGACGGAAAATAACCGGTATTTTTGTACCTTCTTCCGTCTCCAAAGTATTCATAAAGGCTGCAACAGCATCGAGCCAACTTATAAATTTCGCATGATGTACACCACCGGGCAGTATGGAAGCTACAACCGTCGTATCACTCACATCCCACGCATCTTTACCGGTCAAGGGGTTATCGAGATGCCAGCTAAAAGAAACCACTCCTCCCCTTTTATATTGATTAATCGTCTCCTGACGTATTTTGCGAAACGGCACGTTATCCAGACTTTTCTCTCTTTCCAGTTCAATGTGGCCCAGATCAAACGACATGACAGCCGGATAATCACCACACACACTTTTCACGTCACTGCGATCTTCGTCACCTTCCCAGCCGACACCGTAAAGCGGATCGTCATGATGACCAAACATAATCCCCTGTGTGGGAACCTTCCGTAGATTATTCAGTAAATTCACTGTTTCCGCCGTTCGCAGAGTGTCGACAGTCGAATCCGCTCCTGTTTTCTTTCCGGAAGGTGAACAGGCACCCAATCCTGCCAATAGCAGTGCACCTGTAGCTAATATCTTTATTCTCTTTATCATAATTCGTTTATTTAACGATGAATACTATGCAAAAGTACGAGGGTTCCCCCTTGAAAACAAGTACAATATTATCCAATACTGGTATTATCATTCACCTACCCTTATTGTACTTCTCTACAGCCAGATAAAAGGCCTGAATATTGTCAAAAGGTACTTCGGGCGGAGTATCGCAACCGGTGGATATAATAAAGTTAGCGTATTCTCCGGTACAGGTCAGAAGTTCTTCTGTCCGTGCAAAAACATCTTCAGGCGTCAGTACCCTGAACACTCCTACAGGGTCCAGATTACCCATCACCCATACATCCGAAGGGCATTCCCGGAGAGCAGTTATCATATCCGCTTTATTTCCGAAATGATACCCTTTAGCACCGGTAGCCAGCATAGCAGCAGTGCAATGTCCGGTGTTACCGCAATTATGCAGAATAACTGCAAACGAATCATCCTGGACAGCATCGATAATACGTTTCACATAGACCGAAGAATAGCGTTGACAATCTTCATTCGAAAGAAGTCCGGCAGCCGGTTCCGCCATAATAACACCGGCCACTCCGGTCTCTTTGATAGCCAGACAATAACGGAGAATGAATTCCGTGCATTTCTCCAGTAAAAGCAGAACAGTATCGGGCTCGGTATAGATAGCCATCATAATTTCCGTCATATCGTATAGACGACCTGCCAGAGAATAGGGACCGATACAACCGGCCAGCACGGGCTTGTCTATTTCTTCTGCTGCCAGGCGGTCGGCCAGCAAATACTGAGGCATGCGTCCCGATTCGACCGAAGGAATCTGCAAAGCCTCAACATCTGCATATCCAGTGAGCAAACGTCCGCAAACACTGGGTACTTCATTGGGGGACATACTAAGTCGAGCTCCAAAAGCTTCTGCTTCCACGGTAAGATCCATAATAGTGGTACAAGCCGCCGATTGCGGAAAACATTCGTTCAATGCACGGATAGCGTGATAATGAATTTCACCGTTCGTTACGGCATCCGATACCTGTTTCCCTAACAATTCAATACCCGGATGGGTCATAATGGGGATGGCTACCCGTTTTCCTGATACTAATTTATCTTTTATATATAGTGATAGTTCCATAACATTCTATCTGTTTAGTTTATTTCTGTTTTTATAGCAATCGGCTTTGCCGCATAGTTCGCATCCATATTTCCGTTTGACAATACATGGACCATAAGCAATAATACCACTGACCGATTTAATAGGCGACATCAGCGAAGAATCACTCAATCGGACCCCGCAGGGAAATTCAGGCAAGCAGCTGAAAAGCAACTGCTGTTGCGTGACGTGCCATCCGCAATAACCGGGACTGTAAGGATGACTGACTCCGTATCCCAAAGGAAACATTCGGGATTCCACTTTCCGGCATACTTCACGGACAACTGCTTCAGCAATTGCCGAACCGTAAGCATCCAGAAGAAATTCGCGTAAGATGTCTCCCTGACTGCCTATCCTATGCTGAAAAGCCTCAAACTCGTACCCCGCAGTAGCAACAAAGAGTACATAGCCCGCAGCATCTTTAAGATAAGGAGTTATAACAGATCCTGTTTTCAGAGAAATACCGTTTACTCCCACCTCACAAGTACCGGCCGGCTCGGCATCGAACAGAGCATACAGAAAGCGGGGTGTACAAATTCCGGCAATCTCTGTTTCCAATGCATCAGATATTGCCTGTATCTCCGCATCAGGCACGTAACCGGCTCCCATTGAAAGATTAATATCCTCCGGATCGAGTCTCAACGAAGTGAAAGGCAGACACTCTTCAACAATATGGGAATTCATCAGTGGCATATTCAACAGGCGTTTATCAACTTCTTGGCCATTATTACGGCTGCATTGGCATTACTGGTATAGGCATCGGCACCGATAGATTTGGCAAAGGCATCGCTGACAGGTGCTCCTCCTACCATTACTTTTACTTTTCCTCTCAACCCGGAGGTTTCAAGGGCATCGATCACTTCCTTCATGTAATTCATGGTAGTGGTGAGCAGTGCGGACATGCAAATAATATCTGCCTTATTTTCCAATGCCGCAGAAATGAATTTATCACTCGATACATCCACTCCCAGATTGATGACTTCAAACCCACATCCTTCAAACATCGAAGCAACCAAGTTCTTACCTATATCATGCAAATCCCCTTTTACCGTACCAATCACAATCCGACCGATATACGAATTGACCTGCCCTTGCATCAGTGGTTTGAGGTATATCGAGGGCACCACGCATGGCACGGGCGCTCATCAAGAGGTTCGGAACAAACACTTGTCCCGATTCAAAACGTGCTCCAATGGCTTTGGCTTTAATCATATATTCATTAATGATTTCCTGGGGTGCTGCTCCTCCGGCAACAGCTTCCCGAGTAACACTGACTGCCTGTTCCAATTTACCGGCCAAAATGGCTTCATATAATTCATTGAGGTTGTTCATAGCTTTTATCATTTATAAGATTAATAATATATAGATACTCTTTCTTAAAGATTACCTAACATAAATTTATTGTACAGCGAGATGATTTTACGATTTGCCAACCGATCTATCAGGGGACTTTAAGAGAATTTCAAAGCCATCTGATGATCAATACAGGCAAAACATGGTAGGAATAGTATTTTCTGAAGATTATCAAGAGATATCCTTTAGAGCACCGAACATCGCAACTACATTGTCTACCGGAACATTGGCCTGAACATTATGGACAGCATTGAAAACAAAACCTCCGTCACGGCCCAATATCTCACACTGCCCCATTACATGGCGACGTATCTCATCGGGAGTACCGAAAGGCAGTATCTTTTGCGTATCTACCCCACCGCCCCAAAAGGTCAATTGACTGCCGAATTCCTCTTTCAATCTTCTGGAATCCATGTCTTTGGCATTAATCTGAACCGGATTGATAATATCAAATCCGGCTTCGATCAATCCGGGTAGAATCGGGATAATAGCTCCACAGGAATGCTTAAAGATTTTCCAGGTAGTATGTTGATGTATCCAATCATTCATCCGTCGATAGTGTGGTAACCAAAGCTCACGGAAGGTATCTATAGAGCAAAACTGTGATTCCTGGGAACCGAAATCGGTCCCACATGTCAACACCACATCTATCTTATCTCCTAATGCAGCCCAGAGTTTTTCATAATTGGCAATGGCAATGTCGATCTCTTTCTCAAATACCTGATGCAAATAGTCCTGCCGCATAGCAGTAGACATATACCATTCTACCACACTACGAATCCCCTTGGGCTGCTTCAATCCCATACCGGGAACAAAAGCAACATCCCCCAGAGCCGTTCCCCCGAAACTGGCAACAACAGCTCTGCCGGTCTGATATGCCTTGTCTGCCTCAGCACAGTAATAAGCCAGATCATTCTCTGTCAATAGCCCGAACTCTTCTACATTGTCTTCCGGGTCCAAACGATCTTCTTCAATGGGCTGCTGACGCTCAATAGCATTAATGAAATAACATCCTTTGGGCATCACGGCACTGGGGGGATAATTTTGATCCCCACCGGCATACACATATACATCTCCCCGCATATCAGGAGTTAAATCCATTGCTTCAGGCACCAACACCCGTTGCCCCCAAGGGGTCGTCTGTTCGTGCATACGAGTCGTATCCAAATCGAAGATATCTTTGGGTCCACCTATACCTATACAGTCTACTCCGATCTTTTCGGCTAGTTCCGCATCTATCTCTCCTAACATCTGAAAAGCATCTACAATCTTCACCGGACGGGGTGCCAGTCCATAATAGTTTCTTAGCGCTTCCACAATACGGCAATGGATACCCGTGACTGCTGTAGACCCGAAATCAACCGGTATACTACCTGCATTCTGATGATTGAGTGCACAACGCACTTTATCTCTTGATCTGTTCATGACGTTTACATTTTAAAAGTATATTTTCGGTTTATCTCAAATGCTTGTCGGCAGGCAATATCCTCGGAAGAGCCTCCCACCATTATTGTAAAGCGTCCCGGTTCGACCACCCATTCCCCTCTTGCATATACAGAGCCAATGACTTCTTATCAAGGTAAAGTTACTTCTCGGGATTCACCAGCCTTCAGGTGAATACGGCTGAACGCCCGTAACTGCTTGGCAGGAGTCGTAAAACTGCTTACGTCATCCTGGAAATAGAGTTGTGCCACTTCATCACCATCTGCAGTACCCTGATTTTGTATGGTTACTGTTACATCTACCCGGCAATCATCACTTCCTTCAGTTACCTGCACTTTCATATCCGTATAGGAAAAAGTTGTATAACTAAGACCATAACCGAAAGGATAACGAGGAGTACCCGGTTCTTCAACATATCGGCTACGATTTCCTTTCCGTCTTGTATTGTAGTATACCGGCAACTGACCGACCGAACGTGGCACAGAAAGAGTGAGACGTCCTGCGGGATTGTAATCACCGAAAAGCACATCGGCCACAGCATTCCCTCCCTGCATGCCCGGATACCAGGCATCCACAATTGCCTCTGCCTCTTGAATAGCTCCCTCCATCAATAACGGACGCCCTTTAATCAATACCAATACCACCGGTTTACCCAACCTGGAGATTTCTTCCAACAACTCCAGTTGTCTTCCCATAAGATGAAGTGTGGCTCGATCATAGCCTTCGCCACTTTCCATATCACTGATCTGATTTATAGTGACTTTTGCCGCACCGGTTTCTTCATATTCCGAGGAAAAATCCCGGGCACTCGATCCTCCCATCACCATTACTACGGCATCGGCATTACGGGCTGTTTCTATAGCATCTTTAAATCCGGTACGGGAAGAATCACGCACTGCACACCCCTTGGCATACAGCACACGAGTTTCTTTAGAGACCTTTTGTCGAATTCCATCCAAGACTGTCACTACAGTCCCATCGGCTTGAGGAGCAGTATAGTCTCCAAGCATATTATACACATTATCGGCATTGGGACCTATAACAGCAAGGGTACGAATATCCTTCTTCAACGGCAACAGCTTGTCCTTATTCTTAAGCAGAACGATTGACTGACGGGCTACTTCACGAGCCAGTCCGGTATGTTCGGAAGAGGCAACAAGTTGTACTGCCTGCTTTTCATCTACAAATGGATCATCAAACAATCCCATTTGGAATTTGAGAGATAAAATGCGACGTACCGCCTTATCTATCGTTGCTACAGCAACATCCCCTCTTTGACCGCAGCAACCAACTGCTCAGCATAGACATTCGTTCCCAAATCACTATCCACTCCGGCATTCACGGCCTTTATGGCCCTCATAGTCATTGCCGGCAACACCATGTTCCCGTAATCCTCCGACAGCATACAAATCGGACACGACAAAACCTTTGAATTGCCAACGATCTTTCAGGATATCCGTTAACAAATAACGACTTCCGGTACATGGATTTCCGTCTATTTCATTGTATGAACTCATCACAGACAATGCCCCGGCACCTACCGCCTCACGAAAAGGAGGAAAGATAGCCTCTTCCAGTTCGCGCTCGCCTATATGGGCAGTACCTCCGTTATGTCCGCCTTCCGTCCAGCCATACGAAGCAAAATGTTTGAGGGTCGCTATCACGCTTTTACCGTCGTTTAATGTCTCTCCCTGAAAACCACGTACCAGAGCAGTTCCCATCACCCCATTCAGATAAGGATCTTCTCCATAAGTTTCCTCTACACGCGACCAACGCGGATCACGGGCCAAGTCGAGTACCGGTCCATAGCCGATGTGTGCTCCCTGAGCACTTGCTTCAATAGCAATGACACGTCCCATCTGCCGGATCAGTTCCGGATTCCAGGTACTTGCCTGACCGATGGAAGTCGGAAATACTGTTGTACCAATCGCCATGTGGCCATGCGGACATTCTTCCGCCAGAAACAGCGGAATACCCAAACGGCTATGTTCTATGACGTAAGATTGAAGACGATTGGACGCTCGGGCAGCCAGCGAAGGATTGAGTCCGGTATGCAACGTACGTTGCGTCCACGGATCAGCCCGCATAAAACCCCAGAGCGATCCGATATGGTACTCTCCGATTTCTTTCTCCAACTGAGGGTCAGGCGGATGTCTCCCACCCGTTCGTACATGGGCCACCCCAATGAAGTAAGCATCTGTCCTACCTTTTCCTCCAAAGTCATCTGTGACAAAAGATGCTCCACACGATACTCCACAGGAGCAGAAGGGTTTTCATAAGTGTCCATCCGCCCATTCTTATTCAGGTCATAAAAATGCAAGCGCGTCACTTTGTCTTTTTTCTTCCCGAATGTGTTTTTAGCCCGAACCGGAAAAATAAAAAACACACTCAACATCAAAAAGCATATTAATTTCATTTTCATTGTTTCTGAATTATCTGGTTAATATCACTTACCGCCTCCTTTATCATATTTATCGTCGAATCTGTTGCATAAACCGAATTCAGCCCTTGTTCCTCCTGCCTGGGATCTCCCATATAGTCATCTCCCCTTTGCCAAAAGAGATGTTGAGGTTCCGCAAATCCACCCCATGCCCAGAAGTTACATCCTTGGAAAACACCCTTTTCGGCAGCATGCTTTTCGACGATATCAAACACAGCTCTGTAATACCGGTCCCGCTGAACAGTGGAAGTATTCGAAGTAAACTTCACACTGTCTCTCGGTAAACCAAACTCTTCAAGTACCAGCGGCTTGTTTATCTTAAAAGCTTCCTGCACATGCATATCGATATAAGAGCAGGTGTTTTCTATTGCCTGCTCGATGGTACCCGGAATATCTTTCTTATCGATCCATCCCCAATTATTCGGCCAAATATGAATCGTAGTATAATCAACATTCGCATCGGCATGGATAGAAGTCCAAAGTGACAAATCCCCCTCACAACCGGCCATTCCTTCCGATCCAATAGAAACCAGATGGTTAGAATCCATAGATTTAATAAGAGCAGCGCAATCGGCAATCCAGGCTGCAAAACTCTTTTTATTGTCCTCACCGAACGGACGGGGTTCATTACCTATCTGCCAAGACATAATTGCAGGATCTTCACTATATTTTTTTCCAGTATACCGATTGACACGATTTACAACGTGAGTAATATGATCCCGGAACAAATGGTGTGCTTTTTCCGACTTAGCATATTGTGCCACATAATTCGAAAAAGCATCCCATCCGGCTACATTCGGCATAGGCACTTCACCATGTCCCGCCCAATAAAGATACTGGGAATATCCGCCCGACCACTCCCAGCTGTTATTCAGGAAAAGTACGGCATACATATCCCGTTTATCCAACTCCGACAGGAAGAAATCGAGCCCGTCAAAAATAGTATCATTATACACACCGGCTTCCACCTGAAGTGCAGGCTCAGCTTTCGTCGGAATCCCATCTTTTCCGTCTGCTCCAACAAGAGCACGCAAATTGTTAATACCAAGAGCCTTCAAATAATCCAGTTCACGAAGTAATCTCTCCCGGTTACCTCCCTGTCCCTGTGACCCCAAAATAGCTCCATACCAAAAATTAGTTCCTATATAATAATAGGGTTTTCCATTCACCGTCAGACGTCCGTTTGACACACGGACAAAGGGATCAGGAGAAACCTGAGGAGAAGTGCACGCCCCAAGCACAATCAACAAGGTTAATAGGATAGTCGATAGGATTTTCATAATCATCAGATATTTTATTTATAAGATTCTTTCCACCCTGAAAGTGATATTGCAAAGATAGACGTTGGATGGATGTATACCTAATACTATCTTAGCATTCCATGATATTATTTATAAGCAGGTTCAGTGCCAAGTATAAAAATTAGGAATTTCATCAGCGAAGAGCACCAAAGTGTCCCTCTTAAACCGACAAAAATCGGCTGCTGCCGGATGTCCTTTATAAGGAGAAAACCCCGACCAAGTGCATACATAATTCAAGGCTACCCCTTCCGAACGCAGAATAGATAACAATTGTGTATACCACAATGAATCACGTGTCTGTGTACCTGTCTCAGTAATGGCAGAAAGTTTTCCATGCTTTTGCGCATATTGTGTAAGGATACAGGCTTTCAGAACTACCAGGGAGGTATCTCCCCCATCCGGACGAAAATCCCAATAATTATCCATACCTACAACATCTACATATTTGTCTCCCGGATAACGTTCCAGATATTCGGCCTCAGTAGTGAAACCACAGTCCGGAGAAAATGCATATAAAAAGTTATGCACCTCTAAAGAATCTCTGAGATAAGTGACTGTAAACCGATACAATTTTTTAAATTCTTCAACCGAACAATGATTTTTTCCCCACCAAAACCAATTACCATCAAACTCATGCCAAGGACGGAATATGATCGGAATCAACTCTCCGTCATCGCCCTTTGCATTGTGTGCAAAATCAGCAATGATCTTCAAATCGGCTTTGAAGGTAGCATGATAAGAACCTCCCGGCAAGATATGACGAACCACTTGTGTTGTATCATAAAAATTTCCTCCGGTCACCGGATTATAATAATGCCAACAGAACGTAATAACATTTCCCCGATTATATGCAACATGGAATTTTTCCTGTATGTAATTCAATTCTTTTGTTTCCCAACTGCGAGGATTCGTAAAATGAAGGAAATCAAAACTAGCCAAAGCAGGATAAGCCCCCGTCACATCATACGCATCACATCGGTTTGCCTCATCCCTCCAGCGTGTACTATCCGAATCGAACCCATCCATTTCATAATTATGTTGTCCATAAACCACCCGTTTTCCGGTCAGTTGCCGCAAGTTATAGAACAATGCCGCCGTATGTTCAGTTGCTCTCGTATCAACCAACATCAATCTGGTTTCTGTCAAGAGGTTCCTTCGCGAAGATATGCAAGACAGGATGCATACTACAATAACAATATATATTCCAATTCTTTTCATTAATAATCTATTTGAATGATTTCTGATGCCTCACTTTCATGATCCCAAAAGGATACGGAAGTCACGCAATAATAATAAGTTCCTTTCAGAGAAGTCCCGTCGAAATCAAATCCATTATCGGCAAAACTCTGTGTATTTCCCGCTACAAACGTCACAAACGTATCTGCTCCGATTTTAAAATCAGGAGTTCTGCTACGATAGATGCGATACATTTCCACATTTGGCACACGACTCCAAAACATACGTTTACCACAAATTGGTTTTATCATCGGAACTTCGGGTTTATCATCTCCCAGTACCTCAGTTACTACCACCGTATGATTCCGAGCCGGAGCCGAACCCGGATAGCAAAATACATTGTCAGAATCTGAAACCGAAATGTAGTATTCTATTCCCTGACGCGTAATCTCAGAAGCAGGTAAGGTTAATGTGAAGACACCTCTGGTCCGGTGCTTAAATGGTATTTTTTTCCACACTTTCTCTCCTGTTCTCCGATAGTGAAATATCCCGGATACAAATTCCGGTAACCGATTTTCAACGACTGAAAACCGAATGTGCAACGGAGTTCCCTCCATTATTGAAGTCAACGGGGAATTAATCACAATAACCGGAGCTTCCCGGTCAGCACTCCCGGCCAGACAATCGGCAGGTATTCCCAAAGGGCTTTTATGCCCTTCAATATCCACTGCATATACCGTATACGAAGCTGCTCCATGAAACTTATCCTGATAACAATTCACATCAGACGCCAATGTATCAATCTCTTCTCCATTACGACAAACCACGAAGGAACTTACTGCCGGCTCTTCATTACGCCAACTAATCTGTGTTCCCTCAAGAGTACCTTTAGCTATAATATGCGAAGGAGCCTGTACCCGTTGCTGTTTACGTAGCTGGTTGATCTTCTCTACATAGTTCTGTTTCACAAATCGATTCTGAGTACTCATAATGTTTCCATAGGAAGAAATATCTTCAATACGATACAAAAAGCTACGCGCCCATTCATCCATTTTCCCCGGTAAATCATTCCATTGATAATTTTCAAAATCAGTATTCAAAGCTATATGGCATGCTGCTCCATGAATACGTGCTCGTAATCGGGAGAGACGCAATTGTTGAAGTACATCCGAAGTAACGGCCATACAACTATCAATTGTTTTCAGCTGTTTATCAGCTAATTTCCCAGCTTTGGCTATTACATTAAAAGGTTGAAAACGAACATAAAGCGTATGAACACCTTTTAACCCTTTCACCGGAACGGTCAATGATTTCCAGGATTGCCAACCTTCCGTGTTCTTTACTTCAAACCGAGCGATAACAGGTCCTCCCAATCGATCCAGATAAACAGTAGCAACACCACCCGAAGATGCAGAAGCAATCCGTATGGACATTCGTTCGGGACTATTACTAAAATCAACTGCCGGATACTGCAACCAGTCATCAGCCATAATATATCCCACGCACTCTCCTCCTTCATCACAAGGAGCATTTTTTGTACCTTTTTTCTCTGCATATCCGGTGGCCTTTATCTCCACATCCTTTCCATTCTTTCCCCCAAAAGTCATCGAATAAAGATTCATCAACGGATAAGTATGTACCATCTGATTAAATCCGGGTGTTTCCTGACACTCACCGAAATCGGTAGCAAAAGGTTCGTTTTGATCGATAATGTCAGTAATGGCATCCACTGCATTTTCTCCATAATTGGCAAGTGCAAAATCCCGATACACTTTCTCCGAAGAGTCCAGCACTTCATGATTATACCAAGGAGCCTTACTGATATACCACATCTTTGGAGAAATAGCATCCGCCAATCTCCATGTCAGCGCATAAAATCCGTTCATATTGGCAGAAGCATCTCCAAAGGCCCGGATTGTTTCCGAAAGATCTACATTATAAGGATAGTAATACTCAGAACTGTTAAAATCACGTTCCAGCCAGGGACATCCCCAGTATTCACGATTTCCATAAACACTTCCCGGCTCAAAAGCGGCCGAATAGTAAGATATAGGGGCACAAATGACATCTTCAGGCAGACTATTCACCGATTCCGCAGTTAGCCCCCAGCCCGATACAGCTATACGGGTAAAAGGCGACTTCCGCTTCATCTCTTCATAAAATCCATCAAAGACTCTTCGCCAACGGGCATAAAAAGCCTCATTTTTCTGACCTTCGGATTGAAAACAAAGCAGATAGTCCAATTCCGGATACTCACGAGCTATTTCTGCGACCTGTACCTTTATCAAGTCTTTGTTATCCGGTTCAGACTGATATTCCGGCAAAACGACATCAATATCTAACCCTAAACCTATTTTTACACCACGTAAGTGTGCATAGGCAATCACCTTACGGAATATAGTTGCTCCTTTCTCTTTGATCTGACCATTCGTCAACGTTTCATTATGCAAGCCATAGTCTGCCCCAAAATCATAATCATCATAAACTTCAGATGCCCCGAAAAGATATTCGTTGATATTCCATCCGGGACAGCCCCATCCGTGTCCTGTCTTTATGGTAGGCATCCATCCACGCGATAAATGCCCTTTGTATTCAAAATTATGAAACAGTTCATTATGTCCGCAAAACCCGTTATAGTTATGAATCATAATGAAGTTCATACGCATCCGTGCTGCCTGATCTATGATGTAACGCCAATCATCCCAAGAATAAATGGTAGCCGATTGCGGAAAATTAGTCCAGGGAAGGAATCCACGGATAGCCACTGTCGGAGTTCGTTCATCTTGAATCAACGGTATTCTCGTCTGAACCTCTTTCTTATCAGGATATACATCTCCATTCATATAGAAACGCATTCCTAAGTGATCTTCCAGCAACCCATATACACCATAAAGCAATCCATTGGCATCAACACCTGCAATGACAACCAATTCCCTGCCTTTTTCTTTTACTGTCCGAATGACATATCCCTGCTCTCCCGGCATGGACTTCAGAGGTAATACTCCTTTGTCTCTCCAAGACTTCACTAACGGATGATCCAGTCTTGTCAGAACAAATTCCGTTTTCCTGTCCGGTACTTCTTCATGATCGATGGACAACAAGCGTCCGGACAGCTGATAATAATACCGCTGAAGTTCTACCGCCGCATATTCTTCAATCGGCGTAGCAGAAGCTGTTAACAAAATCTGTGCTTTGACAGCCGATGCTGCCATCCCCAAAATTAAGATAGCCAGCAGGTGATATGCCATTCGTTTCATTTTTCTTTTATTTTGTTTTCCAGATAAATTTTAAGATCATTATATTCGCGCCACACACGTTAATTCAAAGAGCTAAGTACTCCCAATTCTCCACGAGAATGAACACGTTCCATATAAGTATCAAACATTTCTTTAACAGGGGCTGAAACTAACAGCCGATATGCGTCCATATACTCCTGCGAACCATTTATTTCCTCACCTTGCACTTCCTTCTTTTTTAAGATAAAAGCAGGCATCATAGCCCGATCTACCTCACCCAACAACAGCTCAAAACGGAACATTGCTATGAAACGTTTCAGATTCTCCCGTTTCTCTCCTCTTAACTTTTTCAATAACGATTCTCCCGAAGACACCAACTCTTGTCGTATTCGCACATTATTTTCATCTAATAATCCCCATTCCGGAGTATATGCATAAAATTCCGGCGACGGTACATTCCATTGAATCTGTTCACGATCCATTCTGGCAAGTAAAGGAGTCATTTCTTTTGCGGCTTCTTCCCCAAATTCCTCTGTCAGATATCGGTCATACAATTGATCTACACTCTCGTCAGCACCCTTATCCGAAGCAAAACGGGCAAACGTTCGAAAATTAAAACGGGGTTCCTCTGTACGCCAGTGAATAGCAATTACTCCGTCCAGATTTTGTTCGGCAGCAAGCTTTACCTGTTCACGCATCATATTGACCCTCGGCTGAAAATGCCAGAGTTGATGATCCCCCCAACCAGGGTACAGCCCAAACACTACGGTTTCGGGCAATCTCTTCCAAGAAATCAGGTTGCGGACTTTTTCCTAAATCCGGATTAAGGCAACTGAAAATAATATCTTGTGGTAAGGCCCTATCCAGTCCTTTCAATAAAGAAGGCAACTGATGTCCCCCTCCCCAACCACCAAGGATTAACTTTGCACGAGAGCCTTTTGATTTCAAATGTTTATAAGTCAATTTCATGTATTCCAATGCCCATACCCCGACAAAACGAGCCGATGAATCGGCAGCCTCTTTAAAGAGTGCCTGATTCTCTTGATAAGCCCGGGCAAAGGGTTTATCTCTAAGTGCTTTCTGAACATCGACACCCATAAATGAATGTTCATTCAGCCACATCCAGATATAATCGATATCCGGATAAGTGTTTAGGATATCATCAATTGCCGCATAATGTATCTCGGCAGCTATCTGACTTTTCGGATTGGGGATCATATTCGATTCACCTGCCCAATAAAAACAATCTCCGGCTACATTCAAAGAAAAATATTCGGGAGGGATCACTCCGAATTCAAATCCCATAGCCATTCGGATTCCCCGTTCATGTGCCATCTTCAGAACATCCCTCATCAAGGACTGAGCTTTTTCATAATGTTCCCGAGAAGAATGTGATGTTATCGAACCATTATTGCCAAAAGCTTCTGCACCAACAGGCAATTGAAATATCTTTCCCGTATCAAAAGCAAAGTCTTTCACAGCCATCGGAAGATATCCCCAACGGGCTGTCATCGAATTATCAAAACAAGCTTGCGGAAGAATATTTTTATATTCTATTTTTATCATAGGTTCCACATAGGTGGCATAGCGTTCTCCACCACCAGTATAATTATGAAAACCAATAAAATTGATACCATTCTTCCGGCATTCATCCAGATAAATCCGGTAATCCGACAGATTCCAGGAAGTAGGTCCCGATAGAAAATTATGCCAGGGCAACACTCCCCTGATATTAAATTTGTCTTGTGCCTGGATTTCCAGGCAGATAAACAAAGCAATAAACAGATATTGAATTTTTCGCATTATCATTTTTGTTAGATTTATATTGCAAGCTGAGTTAAAAAGAGGGATAGTTCCATAAAAACTTCCCTCTTTTACCAACTCTACCCTACATCAAGCAGATTATAATCTGCTTTTTGCTAAGCACACCTTAATCTTTGGGAACGATACGGAAATTATCAAAACAGATATCCGTATCTTCCGCCCAACTATTACCCATAATCTGCAGGACTCCATCATTAGGAATATCTCCTTTCCACATCTCTCCCAGATCAATAGAAACGGTTTTCCATTCTCCATTTGTATTCAGAGCAAGTCCCGATGCAAAAGGTTCCCAATCGTAATTGATCTGTGAAAAATAGAAACGAATCTGCCTTTTAGTCAATGGTTTGATTGTATTTACTTCAAACTTCAGCAAATATTTATTTTGATCGGCAATAACCTCCGGAGAATATTCGACAGCACACTGTGCAATAGTAGTCACCTCGTTCCAGTCCCAATCGTTCGCATCCCCTTTATTGATCTTGAAACGGGAGAAGTATCCACTGTACGGAGCAGGCACAGGACCATCTATCACATATTTACTACCTCCCCAACCGGTAAACGGATCAAAGTCACACAGCATGTTGCCTTTTTCCATATATTTACCTGGAACCGTTACCTCTCCACAAACCGGACTGACTAATTTAACTTTTGATCCCATTACAGCATCTTCCGGCAATACAAAACTCAAGCTGTTGCCCGTTGATTTTGTAATTTTCACTTCTTTACCACCAAAGAACAGTTGTCCCGATTCGGTCGTTATCTCATAAAGATCGAAATAATCGCCGACTACTTTCATTGTATCACCGGCCGGTGTAAATTCATTGAACATTCCATTCACTTCCAATTCGGGGATAAACACTGATATCGGAGCTGTCACTGTAGAATTTCCACTCCCTAAAGTTATCAGATTATTTATTTCCCCCGGAATCACTCTTGGAATCGGAAAAGTAATTTCTCCGGAAGTGATGTATGCGTCTTTCAAATCAACCTGCACATCATTCACCAGAATTGAATTAACAGCATTCAGTCCCGTACCTTGCACTATGATGTACTGTGCAAGATTAGCCTGATCAATGCCCTGCTCACGGTCAAGTACGGTAGATACCCTTGTAACCGCCAAAGGAGCATATTCCACTTCATCGTCCTCACATGATGCAAAAAGCCCACAGCCCAGCATCACCCACACGAATAAAATATATCTAAATGTTTTCATTGCATCTTCAATTTTAAATGTTACGAATGTATTCATTACCATCCCGGATTATTAGAATCAATCTTATCATTAGAGTTCACTTCACTGGTAGGTATCGGATAAAGAAGATTTCGTTCCAAACGACGTTTAGTCACATTATGCTCATCCATATCGATAGCATTCATCACATCCAGATAGATACCCCAACGGAAAAGATCATAACGGCGGTCAGCTTCATAGGCCAATTCGCGGGCACGCTCTTCCAGTACAGCCGAACGGAATTCATCCTGATTCATTCCGGAGAACGGAGTGGCATGTGCACGCGTACGAATGCGGTTCACCTGATTATAGGCCTCAGCGTCCGGCCCACCATTCAATTCATTGACAGCCTCAGCATAAATCAACATGATATCCGGCAAACGGAGTAACGGAAAGTGAAAATCACTGTTTTTTTGTTTCCGGTCTGTAACAAAAGTAAATTTTGTCAACTTCGCCAATGTCCACCCCTGACCTTCATGATAGACTTCCGTACCATCAAAAGCATTGCCCTGACTGTCATATACCTCCTTATTCTCCACTTTATCTGCATACCAACGGGGATAATAGTTATAGATAACCTTACCATTGGATATACCATCCGACGCATATCGATGAATAACTCCATCGACAATACGCGTATCCTGTTCTTCGAAAAGCAGATACCAGTGATCGCGCATACCATACCAGTTACCTTCCATCGTACCGTCTTCTTTGAAAATGCCCACATAATCCTGACAGATCGTGTTTCCAAAGTCCTTATCACCGCTGATGGCCTGTGCCATCCAGATGTGTTCTCCCTTATTACGGTTTCCTATGGCCCATACGTCCATATAATTATCAAACAGGGTATATTCGTTTATCACCTCCCAAGCTTTGTCACGTGCCAACGCATAATACTTGGCCGGATCAAAAGACTCATAACCTGCAACAGTCTTTGCAATGTGCGTGATAGATTGTGGTTCAAATATATTCGGATCTCCTCCCTTAACCACGATAGGCACACCGGACATCGCCCCGGAAGCCATAGTAACATATACCTTCGCCAACAATGCTTTAGCAGCTCCATTTGAAGCATGCCCCACCACGAAACCTGCATCATCTTTTGAGTACATACCTTCAGCCTGTTCCAACAATTCGATAATATGTGCATATACATCCGAAACCGATGCACGAGGTTGACTCATAGCTTCTCCTTCCGAAATGGATTTCCGGAAAATAGGTACAGGACCGTAATTTCTCACCAAATTAAAATAAGCCCATGCTTTAAGGAAACAGAGTTGAGCTAAAGCATCCTGTTTACTCTCCTGGCTCAGATTACTCATTGCCGAAATCTTGGATATACCCAGATTTGCCCGGTGGATTAACGTATAACTACCTTGCCACATGTGGTCTATCCCCCAAAAACCTTGTGGGTTTCCCGCTCCCACATTACCGAATGCCCATGAAGCTCCTGATGCGTAGTCACAGTCCATATTGGTCAGGTAAAGATAAGATCCCGGAGCAATAAAGCTGGTGATCACCGTATTATAGGCTCCTGTCACGAGCTGAGAAGCTGCACTTTCACTGTCGCCCAACTGCTCAGGCGACACAAAATCATAGGCCTTTTCATCCAGTAAATCATTGCATGAACATGCCAACAAGACCGTCCATAACAATAAAAACGATTTGAATATTATTTTTTTCATGACTTTTCTTGATTTGAGTTAAACATCAGAATGTACATTGTAAACCAAATGAGAAGGTGCGACTGCTTGGATATGAGAATAAGTCTACACCACGACGGGAAGCATCACTTCCGAAAGAATTTACATCCGGATCATACCAACTATATCCCGAAATGGTAAATACATTACTAACGGAAGCAAACAGATTGATAGATTCGATTCCTTTGAATGGAGAAATAAACTTATAGCCCAGATTAATGTTCTTCATTCTCAGATAAGATCCATCTTCTACATAGCGGTCGGACAACTTCATTGTTCTCCCATAGCCGGCATAAGCTTTCGGCCATTTGGCATTCTCCCGATTTTCGGGTGTCCAACGGGATTCATATATATTCTGAGGAATATTACCAATACCACTCATAGTCACTTCAAGCAAGTTTGCATTAAAAATATCACCTCCGACACAGCCTTGCAGGAAAAAACTCAAAGAGAAATTCTTATAAGTAAAATTGTGAGTCATACCAAACGTAAAGTCCGGATTCGTGTCACCAATTACCTGACGATCGGCATTCGTAATACCGGCTACCCCATCAAAATCCTTATATTTTACCTCACCTACCATTGCTTTACATACAGCCTCCGACTCTTTTGCATAGAACGGATCAGCTCTCACCTCAGCTATATTATCATAAAAGCCGTCTTCCACAAATCCATAAATGGTTCCGATCGGCATTCCGTTACGCTGTAAGAACACATTATCAGCCTTACTCCATCCTTGAGCAAACTGATCGCCCGGAAGACCACTGATTTTATTACGATTAAAAGAAATATTAGCATCAAAGTCCCAATTGAGATTCTTTCCGGTGATTGCATAAAATTTTCCCGTAATTTCAAGTCCTTTATTGGTTACGTTACCAAAATTTGTCGTCATATTTGAAAAACCTGTACTTTGGGGTATCTGTATATTCTGTAACAAATCAGATGTTTTCTTATAATACAGATCAATAGTCAGATTAATTCTATTCTGGAAGAAACCCATATCCACTCCTACATTATACTGGCTGGTAGTTTCCCACTTCAGGTCCGGATTGGCCGGTCCTCTCCAAGTCAGATTGGCAAATCCACTGGCAAGTGCACCATTAATTGGATAATTGGCCACAGTCAGATAGTCACGGGTAGCATATGCCCCAATCGCCTGATTACCTGTTTGTCCATAACTTGCACGGAATTTCAGGTTACTAAACACATTCAGATCTTTAATAAACTGTTCTTCTGATGCTCTCCAGGCAATAGCCCCTGAAGCAAAGTTCGACCATTTATTACCAGGCGCAAACTTACTGGAACCATCTCGGCGGAAAGAGGCAGTAAACAGATATTTATTCATCAGATTATAGTTGGCACGTCCCAAAAAGGAAACCAAAGAAGTCATTCCTCGCCCGCTAGTCGGTTTCTGAGGATTCACAGCAGCACTCATATCAAAATCTTCTGTCAAGTCTTGCGGAAATCCGGTAGCTACCATTGCCTTATTACCATAATCCCCTCTTTCATAAGAGAAAGCTGCGACTACATTTAGCGAATGATTCCTATTAAAGGTCTTATTATAAGTTGCCATCGTTTCAAGTACCAGGTTTTTCGACCAGTTATCTGCCTTGGAAGCATATCCGTTTGTCGGATCTTTACCTTCTACTGTTTCCCTGTTGTAATACACATCACGTTCATTGATATTGTAGGAGAAACCAACATTCTGACGAACCTTCAAATCTTTGTACGGAGTGATCTCTACAAATGAAGAAGAAAAGAAACTGTTCGTTGTCAGTTCATCTTTAGCAGCACGTGTATATACATAAGGATTAGAAGAGAACCAGTTCAACTGGGCATTATTCGTTTCATCATCCAGCGGAGCGGTAGCCGGATAAAATAAAGCACCACGAATAATACCGTCACTGACAGAATTCGTTTTAGCAAGTTTATTCAGCGAATTGGTAAAACTCATATTCGTACCTATTTCAATCCATTCATGTACTTTACGAGCCAAGTTCGCACGGAATGAATAACGTTTGTATCCGGAGTTATGAATGATACCACTCTGATCCAAAATATTACCGGAGATTGCATAATATCCTTTATCATTCGAACCGTTCACGCTCAGATTGTATTCCTGGGAAAATGCTGTTTCAAATACTTCATCCTGCCAATTTACGCTAGGATATGTACCATTCCGATAGTCCTCCGGTCCAGGAGAATAAACAGATTCACCGGTACTGGGATCTACTTTGGAAGTACCCGGATATGGAATTGCTTCATTCGCATTCTCGTATTCATTAAACATCTGCGCTGCTTCATTCCTATACATCGCATATGCATATCCATCCAACATATCCAATTTCTTCACTACTTTCGATATTCCGAAATTAGCACTGAAGCTGATATTATCTTTTCCTTTTGCACCACGTTTGGTAGTAATCAATACCACACCATTTGCGCCACGCGATCCATAGATGGCTGTGGCAGAGGCATCTTTCAAGATCTCAATAGATTCGATATCCGACGGATTAATTGTCGAAAGCGGATTGGCTGTCTGCATCATACCGTCTTTGCCTGTTCCCGGCATTCCACTACTGGTAAAAGGAATACCATCCACGATATAAAGCGGTTCGGTAGAGGTGGAGAATGAATTAGCACCACGAATCTGAATACTTACCCCGGCTCCGGGAGCACCATCATTCTGGTTAACCTGCACACCTGCAATACGCCCTTGGAGTCCCTGATTAATACTAATCGGGTTTGTTTTCATTAAATCTTCACTTTTGATGCTGGTGACCGAACCAGTCAAGTCACTCTTCTTCATGGAGCCATAGCCTATAACTACTACTTCATCCAGTAGTTCAGTATCCTCTTTCATGGTCACATTGAGCACTTTTTGTCCGGGTTTTAAAGTGATCTCCTGTTCTTTATAACCTACACACGAAAAGACCAATACATTCTTACCATTTGGGACGTTAACACTATACTTACCGTCCACATTGGCAATAGAACCGGTTCCGGCACCTTTAACCAGAACATTGGCTCCGATCAATGGAGATCCATCGTTAGCATCGGTAATTACACCTGTAACAATGGTTTGCTGAGCCATCATATGGCCACTCATTAAGAGTGCCATCAGAAACAACATCATGTTCTTCATACTATTACACTGATTTTAAATGATTAATTTTGTGATAATGCAAAAATAGAGTCAACCGGCAGAACAAACAAATATGATTTTATCATTCACTTATGCAATTCAAACAAACACTCTTTATTCGCTTTTTGCCTTTAATGTATCCGTTATTCCACCATAGTTTATCTAAAAGACGAAATTGAGACTTATTTCATCCCAATATCGGGGAACTTTCTCAAATGTAAAATTAGTGCAGTTATTATTAACAATCCAGTATTATTTTATCTGATACTGATACAATAATCAGCACACCCTCTACATCAGAGAACAAGTACATACAGAAATCACCTTCAAACAATCTTTCCTTAAAAAACAACTACTACCCCAGAACCTGTAAAAACTAACTTTACCTTATCTTAACCTCAAAACCTTTCGTAATACCTTTCGCCAACCCCGGTTGTCCGGAACCGATAAACAAAGTATACTTTCCGGAAAGCATCCTCCATTTCCCATCTTCCCAAACTGATAACTCCCGGGGAGCTATAGTAAAATCCACTTTCTTTTTCTCACCTGAAGCAAGTTTTACTTTTTAAAT